>Ga0307514_10000180_pt1 | contig 179352 bp, 181 predicted proteins | sample 16_EM_MG_FD_203088 | JGI IMG/M metagenome (GOLD analysis project Ga0307514, IMG submission 203088) | Populus trichocarpa ectomycorrhiza microbial communities from riparian zone in the Pacific Northwest, United States - 16_EM | ecosystem: Host-associated > Plants > Roots > Unclassified...
GGGTCACATCGTTTGCATCAGGATATGGAAGTGTTAGGTTGATTTGTCAACTACCAGATGGAAAGACGGAAACGATCATACTCCAAGAAGTGGTGCATTTGCCGGGGTCGTTCAATCTCATCTCACAATCTCAGATCATGGACAAGGAGATCAAAGTCAAACTGGTGAATCACTACGGTCTCAACCTCAACAATTGCCATGGCAAGTTGATTCCAACTGCACCTCAGGTCGATGGGTTCTTCTTTCTGGATCGAGTTCTGCCACGGGAATCGACCGAATACACCGATATCGACGACAGGTGCCTGCTGGCACCTAAGACGACTGGGTATGCATCTCGGCACGATGCAGAGAAGCGGATGTTATGGCACCGCCACCTAGCACACGCCGGTCTAAAAGCTTTTGAGATCTTGCCGAAGGTCGTTACTGACGGTCCGACGATCACCGGGAAGTGCGATTGCGAGAGTTGCATCAAATGCAAATTGACGAGAAAACCCTTTACTCCCACCACCTCCCGTGCCACTGAGCCTCTCCAGCTTGTGCACTCGGACATATGCGGTCCCCTGGAGAGAGCCATCGGAGGATGTCGATATATGCTGCTCTTCATAGACGACGCCACGAGGCATACGGATGAGTACATATTGAAGTACAAGTCGGAAGCCCTGGAGAACTTCAAAGAATGGAAGTCTCTTAGAGAAAAGAAGTTGGGCAAGCAAGTGAAGCGATTTCATATAGATGGAGGCAGTGAGAATACCTCCAAGAAATTCACAGAATACCTAAAATCAGAAGGGATCTTAAAGGAAACGATTACGCCCTACACTCCTCAGTCAATTGGAGTCGTCGAACGGGCGAACCGCAAGGTCATGGAGCGCGTACGATGCATGCTGGACGATGCCGGACTTTCGAAGAAGTACTGGGCCTTTGCATTCTCAGTGATGGTCTATCTCAAGAACCGCACTCCGACACGATCGGTAGTCGGCAAGATTCTGTACGAGGCCTGGCACGGGAGGAAGCCATCTTTAGGGCATCTCCGTCAGTTCGGATGCTTGACTTTCGTCCACGTTCTGAAAGAGAAATGAAAGATGCTAGATTACAGAGCCGCTCCCGGCATATTTGTTGGGTACAGCATATCGACTACGCAGTACTTCGTATACGATCCATTGGCCAGGACGCTTCACTGCTCCCGAGATGTGGTATTCAAAGAAGGAAAGCGGTACACAGCACCGAATGCTGCTGACGAAGCGATCTTGAACGAGCACTTCTACACAGATGTCATCGAGGAACCCAAACCCAAACCCATAGAGAAGCAACCAACAGAACGTCAAACGGAGGAGCCATTGGACGATTCACCTCCGGATCCTCCGAAGGCGAAGAAAAAAGCACGATAATTGGCTGGCTTTGAGACATAACTTGAAGATGCATGGAAGCCGCCGGCCGAAGGTAGTCGCCGAAACCGCGCTGGCAAGTTGGCCGAGTCTGCACAATTGGCTCTCGAAGATGAGGAATGCGAGGATATGAACCCCATCTACACTGCAGCTGCGATCTCCGATAATCACGATCACGAGGATGGCATCGACGATCCAAAGTCTTAGAAAGTAGCAAACGAGTCTCCGCTCGGCGAGAAATGGGATACTGCGATGAAAGAAGAGTTAGATGCAATTGGTCAGCATCAAGTCTTTGGAGATTTCGTGGAGCTTCCAGAAGGGAGAAAGGCTTTGCCAAGTCACTGGGTATACAAGATCATGCGCGATGGAGCAGGCAATGAGCAGCGGTTCAAGGCCAGGCTAGTCTGTGGAGGAAATCACCAAATTGAAGGCATCGACTACCAGGCTACGTATGCAACCACTGCTCGCTTGCGCCACGTCAGTTTGGCACTCGCGATCGCCGCCAAGTACAATCTCGAGATCCATCAAATGGACGTATGCACGGCTTTCTTGGGAGTTGACTTGGAAGATGAGAGCTATATGCACCCGCCGCAGGGATATTTTCGTTTGCTCCAAGCTGGGAGCCGATACTACAATCCAAGGTCAAAGACTTCGCGGAAGATGGTACTCCGCTTGAGAAAGTCTCTTTATGGCCTAAAACAGTCTTCGCACGTTTGGTACGGCACTTTCAAAGACTTCGTGATCACGATTAGGTTCGTGGCATTACGTGTCGACAGAGGACTGTTCTTGCTCCATAATAAGGATCAAGACATGGTTGCCGCGGTCGTTCTGTACGTCGATGATCTCCTTATCATTGCTACTAAGGGCTTGATTGCGCAGATCAAGGATCAGATGAAGAAGAGGTTCCGGATGCATGATCTCGGGAGTGTCTCCTTCTATCTTGGCATGAACATCGAACGCAATCGGGAGCATCACATGATCGACATCCATCAGCACAGCTACATTCGGACGATCTTGGCGAAGTTCAGAATGGACGAGTCCTGGCCACTTGCCACGCCGATCGCAATGAAGCTTCACCAGAGGAAGCCCGACGAAGAAACCTGCGATCCGACCATATACCAATCGATGATCGGAAGCCTTATGTACGCAATGACAGCCACTCGGCCCGAGATCGCATATTCCATCAGTGTCCTCAGCCGGTACAATCACGACCCGAGCAATGAGCATATGGTAGTTCTCAAGCGCGTGTGTTGCTACCTGAACTGCACGAAGGACTGGCGACTGCGTTTCGGAGGAGCACTCAGAGGAGCACTGGAAGGAGAAAGCGCACTTGGATGTGATGTAGATTCGGACTATGCTGGATGCCCGGATGACTATAAATCGACAAGTGGACTGGTCATCACCTTCGGAGGAGCGGTCGACTGGCGATCAAGAAAACAGAAGTCGACTGCCCAGTCCACGATGAATGCCGAATACTATGCTTTTAGGGTAGGCTGCATGAGACTCACACAGATCTCGCATCTCTTGAACGAGCTCGGCATCCCGATGATCCCTCACATGTTTTCCGATTCACAGTCACTGAACGCGAGCATCAAAATCAGAATCTTCCGCGGAAATGCAGTTGCACACATTGCTACCAAGTACTATCTTGCTGCAGATATGGCTAGAGACAGAGAGATCGACTTGAGCTAGGTCCCGATTGCTGAGATGCTCGCCGACTGCTTCACAAAGCCACTACCGAAGCCTGCCTTCTTGAAGCAGTGTGCTGCAATCGGAATGATAGGAATTGGACTGGGCAATGGCCTCGGAAATGGCCTCGGTACTCTCGGAAATGGTCTCGGGATTGGAATTGGAAATTGCCTCGGAAATGGCCTCGGTACGCTCGGAAATGGTCGCGGGAATTGTATGGGAATTGGAACTGGAAAAGGCATCGGGAATGCGGTCAGAAGGCAAATTGATTGATTGGGTACGGTTGTTTTGAGGAGATCCACGATGTTTGATTGGCTCCTCTTCTCTTTTGTATACTGTTTTGTTTGAAACGGACATGATGGCCGTCCTGGAGGAGTGTTGAGCTGATTGGAAGTACGGATATCACTATGCCAAGGACTATGATGTAACTTGCCTCTTTTGTAGTTAGCACCATTAGTCATCGATCGACCATATGTCGATGCGACATGTCTCGTTACATGATACAATAGACACACCTTCGTATACGCCTGCGCACACTCGACTACTCGAGCACACGCCACCGTACAACAACATGCAGAGTGGATCTCAATTCTGAGCAATGACACATTTACAGGAGTCAACTCCAGGGATGGATGGCAACTTCAAGTCGAGCCAAATGGCTGCAAATGGGTCTACTAGATGAAACACAATCCTGAAGGCACATTGCAATGCTGACCAAGCCTAGTAATTTCAGGATAGAAACAAATGGATTTCAGAAACACCTATACCCTGTCGGAAAGGTGGGCACTTGTTTGTATCCCTTCTCCATCCTGGGAAAACATTCCTGGAACATTGTTCATTTGCAGGGCATCATTTCTTATCTGAATGCTGAGGTTGATGATGTTCTTGTCCATATGGCACTTTCCAGTGGCTGCATCGGCAAAAGTGCAAATCGACTAGAGACTGCGCTACGCGCACACGCACACACGCGCAGCTCATAGCAAGCTTCCCGTGGACCCCTGCGCAACACGCAGGCTATAGTCATCTATAGTCACTTCATAGAGATGTACGCGTGGGCCTATGGAACTATATACGGCTGGCAGCCGGAGATGGACCTATACCAGTCTTCACTGCCAGCAGCCTTCGCTGCTATACCGCTACTGTACACTATTACTGACGGTCCGCTTGAGAGCCTGCTTGAAAGCCGCTTTGAATGCCTGCATGAGAGCCATCTTGAGAGAGCCTCGCATCGGAAGGAGTAGAGTTTTCCATTGGAAGCTTTTGGCCGATGGAAAACTCTGAGTTTGTGGGTGCTTTGGCTAACTATTGGAAGGCTCTAAGTCTGTGGAATCTTCGATGCTGACGTTGACGTAGCCAACCTACTTGTCTAAGTGCTTCTAGTACTGTAATTACCATCACCAACACCATCACCATCGCTATCATCATCGCCATCACCATCGCCATCATCACCCTCGCCATCATCACCATCAGCCCCAGACCAAATGTGCACACATACACCCACAATCGATGGGATCCGGGCAGCAGATTCCGCTGGAAAATCTGAGTCGGAGATCTGCTCTCCCCAAGATCCAAAATGCCTACCTTTCCTTGAGAATATTTGGCTGCAATTGTCAGTACCATGACGGTGAGGCATCATGAAATTTTGTCGCGGTGGCCGCGCTAAAGATAAGGTTCAGATTATGATATCGACCGACGTCATGATTTCGGCCACCATACACAGCGTGCCACCTGCCTCCTGCCACCTGCCACGCGCCATACGCCATACGCCCACTCCGCCTGCCACCCGCCAATCACTGCCCGCCATACAACACCAGCCGCACGCCTCCCGTTGCATAGCATCTGCAACTCACCAAGTCTCTGGATCGAGCATGCAGGAGCATACATGGGAGCATATAGTCAAGTAAGGTTGCGAGTGTCTTCCCTCGTGAGAGCGTACTTCGGAGTGTACAGTCAAGCTGGCTGGGAGTGTGCCATCCAGTGCAATTGGGAGCGTACTTGAGAGCATGCCCGGGAGTGTGCTTGGGAGCGTACAGTCAAGCACGCTGGGAGCGTGCCATCGATTGGAATTGAAAGAGTCCTTGAGAGCCAACCCGGGAGTGTACTCGAGAACGTACTCGGAGGTGTACTTGTGAGCGTATTTCGAGTGTGCTTGGGAGCGTGTATCAAGCAGGCTGGGAGTGTGCCATCGAGTGCAATTGGGAGTGTATTGGAGAGTGTGCTTGGGAGTATGCTTGAGAGCATCTTGTGAGCTTACTTGGGAGCGTACAGTCAAGCAGGCTGGAAGTGTGCCATCGAGTGCAATTGGGAGTGTATTGAAGAGTGTGCTTGGGAGTATGCTTGAGAGCATCTTGTGAGCTTACTTGGGAGCGTACAGTCGAGCAGGCTGGGAGTGTGCCATCGAGTGCAATTGGGAGTGTATCGGAGAGTGTGATTGGGAGTATGCTTGAGAGCATCTTGTCAGCTTACTTGGGAGCATACAGTCAAGCAGGCTGGGAGTGTGCCATCGAGTGCAATTGAAAGAGTCCTTGAGAGCATACACGGGGGTGTACGTGGGAGCGTCTTGAGAGCTTACTTGAGAGCGTAAGTCAAGCAGACTGGGAGTGTGCCATCGAGAGCAATTGGGAGTGTACAGTCAAGCAGGCTGGGAGTGTGCAATTGAGTGCAATCAGGAGTGTACTTGGGAGCGTGCAATGAAGTGCATCTGGCAGCCTGCTTTCAAGTTTGTTGTATGCAATGTGATGTATAGTATCCAGCGCACAAAATCGCATGTGTATCGTTGTAATCTAGTCAACATGTAGGTCCATAGGACTTCATAGTGCCACGCGTCAAATATGCTATGGATTACCAGCCCACAGACAGCTTCTCTATGAGTTACGCGTCGCGTAAGGTCATTTTTCCCGGAGTGGCATGAATGCGTCAATACACTTGTAATCGTTGTTCCACTAAAGATAGAACTATACAGCCTTAAATTAGTAACATGACTTTGGCACAATGCTAGTTTTACCTTCTTGATGTCTCTGAAGTTCACATGGTCTGTGGCCAACCACAACCACTGAACCTGCATTAATCGTATTCTTATACTTTCTACGTTGCGAACATCCCAACGGTGTACCCCAAAGATGCTACTAACGCAGTGACGGAAGAGAAGGCCATGCACTCAGAACAATCCATCGCCAATCTCATCCTGGCTCAACAATTCATTAGCATTGAAATCCACCGCCACTCACACAGTACGGGCATCAGTCTTGGACACAAGGTTTTCCTCACAATAATGCTCAAACGAGGAAATATGCAGAACGATCATCATTTATCAACGCCTATCAATCTTGATGTACAGCTCGGTCTGGCCAAGTATTGGACAAAGAAAGAACCAATTGATTTTCATAGGTATGAGGGAATTGTCATATGATCAATCTGTGAGGCACTGTGGTCTCGGCCAAATGGTTCATTTCCCGTCACTGATCTTTGTGGATACAATTCCAACCTTATTGGGGAGACATTCCTACAGGTTTATATGCTTGATGCGCAGCCCAAGATCAGTTGGTCACTTCTGAGGTAAAGGTACTCCTTCTTCATCGAAACATTTCCAATGATAACAGTCCGATGTTTTTCTATTGCGTTGCTGATAATTTGGCAACACACACCATTGATAGTCTCCTGTTGCCGTCCAGCATCTCGACTCAGATTCCTCTATTCCTTCTGTTGCAGGTTTATGATTCCTGTCAGAGGTCTTGTACTTCTCTGCTCTCCTAAGTTGTTGCTTCGTTTTAGGTAATGAACTGATCCTTCCCAACGAAGTTTTTGCTACATGATAATATATATCACGAGATTTAGAACATTCGTTTGCAAAATCCCTCGTCATTGATTATATATCCCAACTAGATTTACTGACTACATTGGCACATTCATATCGGGCATTGATGTGTGTGGCTAACCACCACTGCAATCCGACAATCGATGATAGCCACCGAATAAAGAGGGCTGTAATGTGGGAATTATCATCTCTGCACAAGAATATAATCGGTTCCAGAGCATATATATTAACCTGGTTATCATTCTGAAATGTGATGGTGATCAAGTACGGATTACTGAATTGTCCCCAAGAATAATTGATAATACAGCAGCATATCAATCCTGCTTCAATTGAAAACAAATAATGTTTTTCTTGAAAGGTGGGCAGTTGCTTCCAAAAGTTCACAACAATCAATCGGTTTCATCGTCAAAGGTAATACTCCTCTTATCCGGGTCTGCCGCTACAAAGCTAATAGATTGGTATATATAATAATAGAGATACATGTCATACAAATGCAGTAATATTTTGAGTTCTTCATTCGCTGGAAGGTGTTTCTAACTATTCTCTAGTAGAGCATCTCCTGTTTATTGCCGAAACAATGTAACCTGTGCTTTGTGGTGTTTCGGAGTGAGTATACTGATACCTCCAAACAATGATTAGAATGCTTGTCTGATAGCGCTAATGCTATTGCAACTGATATGCCTTTCATAATTGCCACACATTCCTTACGTTATCGTGTTATACAAGCATGTGGTTTTATACTATACTCACCTGACTGCATTACTCAGGCCATCCATCATACAATATCATGTCAGCCAATATATCAGATTATGGCTTCCACTGTGGCATCTTGCAACACCTATTGTTCAGGAATTGGAACATCTGCCAATCATAGCCGGATAGTGGATTATCACAAATTCATCCCTCACCCCAAGGGCTATGTGACGTTTGCCATGAATGTAATCAGTGACCTATCAATACTATGTCAATGTAGATTAATGACATGTGGTCTGACATTAATATTAGAGTCTGATGTTGGATTGCCTAACTGCTACATCTCAATGCACTGGGGTGCATTATAACATATATCAACATCCAACATTATAATCCTGCAAACATACAAAGCTTCAGCCGAGGTTACTCTTAGGGACTCATGCATGTCATGCCACTCTGATTTGTGTTGCAACCAGCCCTGAGGCCCCAATCCAGATCAGGAACCGGCAAGCATCCAGAACCGGGTGACTAGCACCAGGTTGGTACCCCAGCCAGACATATACCTGCGGTATTTTAGCTGGGTTGACAACGCACCAAGTTTCAACAATTGTGGTTCCTACAACTTTGCCCGTTATTATGTTTTTGAGTTCGGATTATATCTGAACATGATCAGCACGTATGTTGTGCAGCTTTAACCCCACTGACACCTCTCGCATTCAGATTTGTGATCCAACTAGTATTCGTTGAGCTACTGTGAAAGAAGCACGAATTGTATGCAACATTTGCGAATTCTTGATCGCGACTCAATGAATATTCGTGGGATCACTAATCTGAAATCTGGAGGTCAAAGAGTGACTGAAACTACACAATCAATGAACTGATCATGTCCCAATGAACGACAACTTAAATACTTAATGGGAGCCTCAGTTGAAATGTTGAAATTGCCAGTAATTGGTGGTAAAGCCGACCCAATTGCAACAGTTTGGGTCTTTGTGTGGTAAAGGCCAGTTCAATAGTCCCATTCGGGTTCAAACTCTCACTCGGAACTAGTCTAGCAGGATGGAACCAGTTCTAATACTTGCCGAGACAATTCTCTTTGCCCAAAGAGTACCCCCAATAATCTTAGTTTGACATGCAGATCAGCTCAATGTCCCACGGAATAGGATATCTGTCAATAACTGCCTTGTCTGTGAGTTGGAGTATCGTCCAGTCGGATCAGTCATGTACCCCTTGTATCTGGGCAATGAATCTGGTTGAAAACAACACACGTCTCAGAAGGAAGCTTCTTTCCATCTGGCATTGTTGCTGCAGCATCTTCGGTGAATCTGCTAAGCAATGCGACTTGCTTATTGAATTGAGAGTTGTCCCACAACAACTCCAAGAAATCTAATTATGAATGGGCATAGCTTGTAAATGAGAGTGCTAGGTGTATTCCAAATAACGTGACTAAACCTTGAGTAATTCCTTGATATGTTTCTATCTTGGTTATTCACCTACGGTTGAAACTCTATAGAGACAACCCCGAATAGCCCAACCATTCACCAGCCATCTCATGATTGACAATATGTAAGTATCGCCGTTTCTGTTAATAAGTATTGTACTTTATAACAATTTGTGCTTCTGATAAATAGTATATTCCGGATAAGCATACTCTGGTGTGTTACTAACTGTTAGTACTTTTGTGATCTTAGGTATCGAGAGAGTTCTGGTTAGAACACGTCTAGAACCTTCATTGTTAATTCCGGTGGAAAGAAGGATTTATCTTAACTTCAATTTAGAATTAGCCTAGATTATTATGTTATATTCTTTACTTTTCTAATGTATTGTTATACAATTGCGAAGTTTTGCTCTTCCTGTTGTAATTGTGGATCCGCAATGGTGATCTTTGAGACTCATTCATTTCATCCCGACTATATAGATTCTGGTTCCCCTGTGACGAACCCCTTGTTTAGACTTGCTCTGACAGCCTTAGAAATACATTACTATCTTCTCACGAATATCGTCCTGTGTTTGGCTACCGTTCAAACGCATCTTGACTTCGTTATTGTAGCTTTACTTTTACTATGTGTACATCATATTAGATTTGACCCAATCTTTTCAGTCTTTGACTGTGAAATATTGTTACGGAATAAGCACAGATTAGCGATACTTAACCGTAATCTGATTATCCTCCGCTACCTGTTCACCTTTTTGATACTGCAATTTAATATCCAAATCCAGCAGTTCATAATCATATACCATCACCAACATCTCTTACGTCATGTCCATCAACAACAAAGCACGGGTTGACGGAAGTGCATTGTTGTCGGACAACATACTAAGTTCCCTTTTTCGACTTGAGTTGATAAGAAAACCCCAGTTAATGTCAAGTTCAATAGTATCAGCCCACATGCAGGTCAGGATTAGTATATCATCTGGCGGTCTGTAGTGACGTGATTCTATAACGAATTATGGCATATGAAGATGTGGTACATGGTGTGTCTCCAGCAGATGATACTGGTACAACAGACGTAGATACATATAAGCACCTCTGTCATACTTTGACAACCAGTGTCATACAGAGTATCACATGTGGGATTAGCAACGGGTCAAGGTAACCCACCAGCAGTTAAGGTTTTAAATACCAACTTGGTTTGGTTTGGTTCCAGACCCAGCCAAAAACCCCAACTGGATTGTCTTGGGGGTTGTTACCCTGACTGGACATAAACCGGTGGGTTTTGGCCAGCCTGTACTCAGACCACGGTTTCATATTACATTTCCTGCAAAGTCGCATCCAATACGCTATAGGAGTCGTCATCGTATCATGACGTGATCACGATGTTGATTGGATACAATCAATGCCTGTTTCACCCCCCACGTTCAGATCGGCGAGACAACCAATCATTGTTCAGTGGCTTTGAAACAATGTAGTCTGTTTGGCAAAATTGTGGGGTGTTGGATTGCAACGAGACGAATAATAGTTGGATCGCACATCTGAAACTGGGAGGTGAAAGCGCGGTTAATTATGCACAATCTAGATATGAATCATGTCACGATACAATCTGAACTCAGATAGTACATTGGAGCCAAACTAGTGATGTTGAAATGCCGGGTTTTGAAGGTAAAACCGGCACAATAGGAAAAGTCTGGGATTTCTGGTGGTAAGACCCATTGCAACAGTTCGGTTCCGGTTCCAACCCTACCCTGGAACCATTACTAACACTACTCACACAACATACTTCAGGATCATGTTCAGCTTGTCAACCCTAACCTGATGACGACCTGGCAATGGACTGAATACTATAGAGCTTTGGATTTTGCACTGGGCTTTGAAATAATGAATCTAGTCTCTCTCTGGATGCAGTACTCCGGCAACAATGCTGTGGAATTTATATGCAAAAATATGTCGCAATGGCTCCGCCTAACGAAGGGAATGACAACCTCCACAGATTTGTCTCGAACCAGATTTGGGATGTTCCCTAACCAAGGCAAGTCCATGGAAGATTTTGTGTAGCGTATTTTGGTTAAACACAACAAAGATATGTTCAATTATGTTAAGATACAAGATAGTCGGTCATGTGATGGTGTTGAGCAACGACAAAAGGATATTAATGCTTCGGAACCCTCCCACAATACCACCATATTTGTCGTCAAAACTACCTCATGCCAGATGAGTGGAAAGACGTTGAAAGACAATGACTCCTCCTCCTCCTTCACAAAATTAAAAATCTGTATGTGGGGTAACCAACATATACAATGAAAAATAGAATGACAAACTGGGAATGAATATTTTCAACTACAGTAGGTTAATAAGGAAAAGATGGACAATACACAGCAAATGGAAAAAGATGGGGAAGAAAATATTACCACAGAGACTAATGTGAGAAACAATCGCTTTTGCTTTGACATGGCCTGTACCTTACACATCACCCATTATGCAGGATGTCAACGGAACTGTTCAAAGTGATCTGGATTTGTAAAATCCAGTGTTCAGGAAAGTATGGAGACTGGTGGCAATGGTGATGTGATTATGAAATGTGTGTTGAGAGATGGAATAGTTTCTTCTTTCCATCTTGGTGATGTTTTGCATAGGCCTGTATTAAGGCATCATCTAAAGGCCGGGAGAAAGTTGCAGAGCAACCAGTATACCGAGTTCGAAGATGCGTATTATATCCCTATTACTCAAGCAACAATGTTATGTTTGAAGCTGTTTTTGTTGGAAATTAGTTTAAATTTCCAGAGATTTCACATTCAGCCCAGGTTGTATATACCTTGTGCCATCAGGCGCTTGTACAGTGCGTACAGTCATGGATGTTCAGAGAGCTAATGTTATATTCTAATGCCAATATACCAGCCCAATCAACGGAATTCCTGTGATCCTCCAGTGGGACACAGAATATGACTCAGCTACGATGATCAAGTTTATCATGGAAAGCAAGCAATAAACTTCATCTTGTTCAATCCGGCTAGAGTCAACTGTTTCCAGTTGTGTCATATGGTCATGCAGTTTGCCATATTACTGTAATCACTGGTGCTACAAAAGTTGCATGTATTCACTTTATGAAGCACAAATCAGAGACTACTATAATTATGAAAGATTTTGTTACAGACATGGAACTACAGCACTACAAGACTGAGAAAGTTTTTGGAACCGATGATGGTGGGGAGTATGTTTCCAAGGACATTTAAATGTTTTTTAAGTCAAAGGGAATAATATATCAGTTTACTCTGCCTTATTCTCGCAATTCAAATTGAATCGCCGAATGTCTTAATTGAACAATATGAGATGAATAAAAAGGTATACATGAAGATGAATCAACCTAGAATATGACATCATGGGCTGAAGCTGTATTGTCCTCAGTATATATAAAACTTCATCAACATCATTTGGCAGTAAAGGAAATAACTCTTTATGAAGCTTTTGATAGCTTAAAGGGATCAATTCAGCACGTTCAACCCTTCGTCAGCGAATCCTATATTCATCTTTCTTATCAGAAACCAAAGAACAGAAAGAAATTATCAACATGGGAATATAGGGCGATTTTTACTGGATATACAAATGCCATTAATAATTATTGAGTTTTCATACGATATACTAAAAAGACCATAGTATTGGCGGATATGCTATTCCCCTCTCTATACATAGAAGCAGTGGCTTCACCTTTGGTATGTAATCAAGTCAATAATGTTCTGACTATCATAGATTCTAATGTAATGGCCAAGGATGATACTTATACTAATAAACGGGTCACAAACGATTGGTTGTGGAGACACTGCTTGAGAGAAAGTCTACCAGTATCCAAAAATTATTTGAATATTGGTCATCCAACTATTACTCATCTCAATATGGCAGATTGCAATGTTGGAATGATAGATGAATATCTTGGAGCATCATATTTGGTTTAGGATGATAATGATATAATATTGTAATGCTCTACCTCATCTATCTAATCAACACTATGTTGAATATACAGAGGGGTCAATATAAGAAACAGTTCATGACGATCATAGCTTTGAACATGCCGCACATCGAACTTCTAGCCAATCATTTCAACATCCATTGCGATCGGTTACTTCACCTCATTGATGATCTATGATGCCACCACCAATCCCATTTGGTTAGGTTGTCACTCATGCTGCAAGAGTGGTACCTCCACCAAACTCCAATAGATTTGTGCCCAGAGGTTCGGAAATTACCATCCTGGATGCACCTACACAACATCAAATACTGGAAGATGATCCTCTACAAGGACTGAACTGATGTCGATGAGTAACTTTCAGTGTACTTCCGAGTACATCAACTCTGTCATAACAACATGGTAAAATGTCACCATAATTGTCGGATTGGAAGCAGGTAATGGATGACAAATTGAAGTCGCATAAGGAAAATAATATTTGGGATGTTATACTGAATCCAGTCTGAAGGACAATTTTGGCTAGTAGATGAGTATTTAATCTCAAAGGAAATGGTCAAGGTATTGTTAGTTGCAATAGGTTTTACCAAAATTTTAGACCAGGATCACAATGAAATATTTGCCCTCATTGTCCATAACGATTATCTTTGACTTTTATCGACTATATTAGCATGTAATGGTTGGCAACCAATGCAATTGGCTGTCAAATCTGCATTGTTATATATGATATTACAGGCAGAAGTATATCTTGATCTACCTGAAGGCAACTGATTAGATGGGATTGTGGCAAAATTACCGAGGTGCATTTCCAGATTGAAACAATCTCCAAGGGAATGGTACTACAGGTTAGTAGAATACCTAGGACATTGTGGAATTGTTGTCACGGCATGGGTTCCCTATGTTATTATTCATGTCTCACAGACCATATTTTTGGTAATATATGTGGGCGTCATAATGCAGTTTAGAGATAACGGAGAGATTCAAATGAACATGAAATTCTTGTGCAAAGCTGAGTTTAAATTGAACGTAATGGGTGAGCTTACTTGCCTTCTGTGGATCCAAAAGAATTGTACACAAGACGAAATCATTCAAATGCCGATGTCATTCCTTGATGGGGTTCTGATTCATTTTCCGAGTGTTTATTGTAAACCGGTTTTGACCACGATCGGCTCAAACCATACCTTGCAAGCCGCTGAAGTGGATGAACAGGGTGCCGATTAAATTATGGTTAGGAACAGTACAGTACCGTCACTGCAGATCCGTGTCCGGGTCGGAACCGAACCGAAGCAAGATTGCCACTTTAGGTTGTCAACACACCTGAACTGTCAGCACGTGTTCAGCTCAATCACCATCTCCCTACCCATCTGCATTGGGTACGTTCTCAGCAGCTTGTTTAGTGGGTTCGTTTGTAAATACATATCACACGCCTGCCATTCCGATTTGATTATTGTACTCAATCATACTCGGTTATTAGACATCCAAGAATTATCCTTTGCCTGATTTCCACGTTGCAAAATCGTCAATAGTTTAATTCATCTTATTCTTTGAATGATTTGTATTTTTGACCATGCAGGAGGTCAATAGTTCAATTATATGCTTAAATGTTCATGCGATGCCTTCATTATCTGATCTGCATCACCAGCAATTGATGACCCTCAGTGGACATATAACGGCGACACATGACTGTGGCCAGGTAATGGCCATCCAATATAGTTTGTTCGCTATGAGACTTAGATCTCAAGCGATGGTCTTACCTATACACCGATTTAGTATCACCCGAGTCCACGTTAGCAACCATATACCTACAGTTCCCATACATATGCCTACAAAGCAGAACACTGGTGTACGCGCCCTTACACTATTATTGCTGTTTCAGTAAACGGTTATGTTTCGCTCATGGGATTGCTTGAGGTTACCCTTTTGTCCACGAACCACATCCTATAGTCTACAATTGAGAACACAGTCATAAACGCTACAGATCGAAGCACAATTTCTGCAAGCATGGAAATCGATCATTTCATTATTCAATTGAGCATCATGTGGTGTACGAGATGCGTCACCCGAGATGATGACTATCATCAAGACCAGAGGCCGTGATCAGGCGATACAGCCAATGAGAGAAACCGAATACGATCAAGATATTGAGTTAAACACGATTCCTAATAGTCAAATGAGTGCGAACATCAGCCAGACAAGCTACACTGAACAAAACTCATCTCTGGGAATGAACATTACCATGATTACAGGATTAGACCCTATCAACGAGAGATATCGAATACCATTCCTTCAGATCAATTGACCGTGATCATCAGTCGGAAAACCAACAACGAATGACGCTCTCATACCCCTGAATCGGTAATACCGAGAACCGAAGGCGAAGTCAAGAGAATCAGTCCATCTTGTATACCAACAACTTTTGCAATCCCCAAGAAGCTTGAAGGACAGCACCAGCAAAGACATGCAGGGGAGTCTCAGAAAGGTGGAGATAAGAAACATAATGTTTGATTCTCCACCTCCGAACCTGTGGAAAACACCTCGGGTAGTTCGAATAATTTTAATAATCCCGATATTGGCGACTCAAATTTGGTCAGATCCAATAAGGCCAGTGGAGGCAGCCATGCCAACTTGTCACCAGCGCCGTGGCATTCAAAGCAAGTCTATGACCGATGAAAGTCAAACCAGCAATGCACTTGCTCTGGCACCTGAGACCACACAACTTACGGTGTAACTCAATATACAGGCCAACATTCACCGAGTCAAAACACCAATCCACTGCGGTGCAATGAGCATCCTTATATTGTCTAACCTACTTAGGCAACTCGCGCTACCATCCAAAACAGCATTCACATCTACCCTAGCCCTGTAATAATGTATGTCCAGAGTCAAATCGCCAGTCTCTCAGCTGAGTATTTTGAACACCATAAACCGGTTGACCCATCGGAGGTTTTCGTCATCTCAATCATGGCATACAACCAAGCAATGGGTTTGCAATGGCAAGAAACCCGGAAAACGACTGGAGCAAAGGTCGATTGACAGCCCTATGAATGCCAACTAGATTGTAATGGGCGAAAGTTCCAGAAGCATTTTGCACAAGTCCTCTGCTGGAAAACAGTGAGGGACACAATCATAAGTACCGCTACCGGATTCAATCATCTCTGAGCTACTGAGGAAGTCATCCAGGCATTCGCCATATGACTTGGCGAATGTCAAGGGTTCATGAGAGTATTACTGGAAGGTATCAGTGAAAGTGACAGAAACGCCAGGATGCTGAATGCGCGAGCAGGAGCAGCGGCGGTAGTTGCGGCAGGAAAGTAACACAGTGACGGTACTTGAATGTCTGCTACCGGCTTGCCACAATCCAAAGGGAGAAACTTGTCAACGGGGCTTGATCCTATTGTGTTGAATCGTCTGATCCAGCAAAACCGGGACGCCTACCCATCTCCACTCAGCTAAAGCATGTCACAATGCAGTCAAGGCAAACAACAATAGGAAGAGACATAACATGGAGATGGCAACAGATGATGACGGTCGCATCCCAGCATAATATCAACATTTCACAATATCAAGAGTTGTCGTATCCTGGTGAGATTCAAGAACTATGTGGACGTATGCAGCAAGGATATGCGATACTCTCCCACCGCACCTTACTCATCATCCAAAGAGATTTCATGAGGAAGAGCGGTCCTGCCTCGAGGAGCGTAGGTGTAACGGGCGGGATCGGGCGTAGGTGATATTGGTGACAATAATGTATCGAAGGCGGGGCAAGAAACTCGAGGTTCGTTTCGAGGGAATCAAGACAAGACAAGAGTCGAAGCTATTTGAAAGTCGTAACTTGCTTTTCTATACAAGAGAACGAGTAAAGAGAGAAGAAAAAGGAAATCCTCCAACGCCAACAACACTCTCTTTATATACAATCCGTCTGCCACCATCGAATCATTGCTCATGCTCCGATGTACCATCCGAATCTCATCCTATGATCTTACACACCACTCCATCATTCCTTATCATAACAACCACCCCACATCAGCCGACGTCGCAACACCTCAGACCACTTCCTTATCGTACTAAATTATACCACCACCATCTCGCCGCTTCTTCCACGTCCACCAGTGTCTCCGCCTTTCTGTCACACAATTCCTTCCGCACCACCAGAAACATCCTCCTATTATTCCCAAGTATCTTCGTACTTCCCAGCGCTGTGACAGTATCCCCCCCTTAAGCTCGAGGTCCTCCGAGAGCATTTTCCAATGGTCCGGATTTTCCTGGATATTGTTTATGGAACTCATCCACGGCTTGTAACCCATTAACAAACTTCGCTGGCTCCCAAGTAAGAGAATCATAACCCGTCCATCGGATAAGGTACTGTAATTGACTCCGATACATTCGGCTGTGCTCAACACTCGATACTTGATACTCCTCCTTACCATCAACCTCAACATAAGGTAGAGGGAGTACTACCTATCCCTCCAACAGATCCTCAACACCGGGGTGCAAAAGCGAAACGGGTTGTACTCGATGAATCCGGATTGACGCCGGTAAATCTAGCTCATAAGCATACAGAGACACTTGCTTTTGTACCCGAAAAGGTCCCAACCGTTTCCAGTCCAACTTCCGAGTGGGGCGGGAGGTTCGTACGTTACGTGCATCCAGCCATACCTTGGATCCGACTTGAATATTAGGTGCGGGAACACGTCCTTGATTTGCGCCCTCTTCCGGTACCGCTTGACTGCGCCTCATCTCAACTGGTAAGTGTTCATGAACCTGTTGCATCACCGCTTGGACCTGATCGGCCTCGCAGCGTCGTTCATCCCGTTCCTGTGTGGGTTCTCCGGCAAAAGACATCTGTGGATCCGTACCCTGAACTGCAAAGAATGGGGTACACTTCGTTGACTCCGACGTCCCATTATTCGCAGCAAATTCAGCAAGGGGTAACTGTTGCACCCAATCATCTCGTTGGTGATTTACAAACACCCGAAGATACTGTTCCATCCCAGCATTCATTCCTTCAGTCTGACCATCTGTCTGAGGGTGAAAGGGTGTTGACATCCGTTGTTCAATCCCCAATCGATTGCATATCTGTCCCCCGAATGTCGAAGCAAACTGGGGTCCTCTATCGGATACTATCGTCTTTGGTAACCCATGGAGACGTACCACCACTAGAAGGAACAATTTTGCCAGTCCCATCGCATCTATTGTTGTATGGCAGGGGATAAAATGACGCATCTTTGAAAGCCTATCTACCACAACCCAGACAGCATCGAACCCGTCACACTGAGGCAATCCTACCACGAAATCCATCGAAATATCTTCCCATGGTTTCTCTGCATCAGCAAAAAACATTTCCGTCTGGGCGGACTGGCTGCGTCAGAGTGGACGCGCTCCGTCAGAGCCGTCAGAGACACCCCGGTGGCGGAGTACTCCGCGCCCGGCGTCAATACCACGCGTCGAGTTGCATATCACCCTCCGATCGCCGTTTCGCCGTTTCTTCTCGCTCTGTCGGTCTCCTATTTTGAACAAACACTCTGGCGTTGTGGCCAACTGTGACCATACGTCGGAATTGGTTCATTGTGTACACGCTTGCATCGGGATTGCAATACATAAGGATCCACGCAATTGCGCGGATCCAACAAATCTCGCAAACAGCGAGTGAGACCAAAAGTTGGGAAACATAGAGTGTGTATTTTCGTTGTATGACAAGATGAGATGAAAATGAGATGCTGTCTATCTATCTATCTACCCCGGGGTCTCCCAAATATATACTCCGCGTCGCTCATTCCACCTCCGTTACCTCTGTATCTCCGTACACCCACCGTCGCTCCTTAACGATATATTTGAGGGCCGTGATCGATCGAGTGGGGAGATGCACTGGGAGGCCGAGGTCGAGGGAACTCAGAGATGCACTTGGAGGCCGTGATCGATCGAGTTTGGAGATGCACTGGGAGGCCGAGGTCGAGTGATCCCAGAGATGCACTTTGAGGCCGTGATCGAGCGACTTTGGAGATGCAATTGGAGGCCGAGATGGAGTGAACTGAGAGCTGCACTTAGAGGCCAAGATCCAGCGAGTTTGGAGATGCACTTGGAGGCTGAGATCGAGTGCACTCAGAGATGCACTCTCAAGCTATGATCAAGCGAGATTGGAGGAGTACTTGGAGGCGGTCGATTTGGAGGGAGGCGCGACGCCAGCTGGACTGTCGATCTTGGGATGATGCTGTACTTGGTGTATGCTGTACTCGGTGTTAACTCATGATTATGGCATGAAGAGATAGAGAGGGATGACTTAACTTCGTGTTCTTAGGTGATGGTAGTGTTGAGCACAAGGAATAGAGAGATCAGAGGAGATCGGGGAAATCATCATGAGAAACTGGGACTTGAGAAAATTTCGTGTACCAGTCAATTGACCATCCCCGATACGGCAGGTACGATTCCCGATCCGGCGGGTAATATCACCGATACGGGGTCTTCTAAACCCAATCAGGCAAGTCGTACTCCTGATGTCTCATAGCCGCACATATTCTCCATATCGTTCTCATCTTCATCCCCCATCTCCCTCTTTCTTGTCCACAACTCTACCATCATCACAAGAACACAAAGTTAAGTCGTCCCTCACTAGCTCTCCATGCCATAATCATGAGTCAACACCGAGTACAGCATACACCTAAGATTGTCTGTCGTCCCTTCATTCCCACGATTTCGAGTTGACCCCTGAATGTAGCTTCAGCTTCCGGCCTACCTCCCTCCAAATCGACCGCCTCCAAGTACTCCTCCAATCTCGCTCGATCATAGCCTGCAAGTGCATCTCCAAACTCGCTCGGTCACAGCCTGAGAGTGCATCTCTGAGTTCACTCGATCTCGGCCTCCAAGTGCATCTCCAAACTTGGTCGATCTTGGCCTCTAAGTGCAGCTCTCAGTTCACTCGATCTCGGCCTCCATAAGAGCTTCAAAGGTGAAGTCACCTTGTCACATTCCCACGGTTTCGAGTTAACTAAACGATGAATAGAGTCTCAGCACCTGGCGCGCCTCCCACCGACCGCCTCCAGATAGACCACCTCCAAGTACTCCTCCAATCTCGCTCGATCATAGCCTGCAAGTGCATCTCCAAACTCGCTCTGTCACAGCCTGAGAGTTCATCTCTGAGTTCACTCGATCTTGGCCTCCAAGTGCATCTCCAAACTCGCTCGATCTTGGCCTCTAAGTGCAGCTCTCAGTTCACTCGATCATGGCCTCCAAGTGCATCTCCAAACTCGACCGATCACAGCCTGCAAGTGCAGCTCTCAGTTGACTCGATCTCGGCCTCCAATTGCATCTCCAAATTCGCTCGATCACGGCCTCAAAGTGCATCTCTGAGTTCACTCGACCTTGGCCTTCAATTGCATCTCCAAACTCGCTCGATCATGGCCTCGGAGTGTATCTCTGAGTTGTAGATTGGTAGCTATATAGATAAATAGATACATAGATGAGAATACAACCTGAATACATGAGTGTTAAAAATCGTTGCACGATTAGTAGTAGCTATGAGTTCCAGGCGCACCAGCAGTGTTCCCAAAGAAGATGTTGTTTTTCCCAGAATGCTTAACTGTGATTCGAGGTGCTCCCAGACGCTCACAGGTTTGTCGCTGCGCTCCCAGGTGCTCTGCTATGCAACGCGACCCGTCGCCTGGGCGACAGGCAGCGTGTAATTCTCCGTCAGAGGGTACGAGGTTCCGTCCGAGCCGTCAGAGCAGTCCGGAACACCCGGGTGTTTCAGACGGAAACCAGGGTTGTTGCTGATGTGCTACTGGCAATGGACGGAGAACTCCAAACGTTGCATGCCTTGAGGTCTTCGATTGTTGGCAGCTGTGGCAATTCCGTACATACTCATCCACCTGTTTTCGCATGTCCTTCCCGTAATACTTCCTATCCAAAAGATCAAAGGTTTTTGCTTGTCCTGGTTGTCCTGCCAACGCGGTATCATGATGCTCCTGTATCAGTCTCAACCATATCTGATCTCCCTCAGGTACGTAACATTTCCCTCTGTACCATACTTTTCCCTCCTGTTCCATGCATTCTGCAACTGTAATATCCTTTAAGCTACCTCCCTGTCTTATAGCTTCCAGGATTTTATTAGGCAGCGGATCATCCATATATGCTTCGGCAAAGTGATCGGATATCAGGGGTACTTCCTGTCTAGGCGTATCGTTGGCTGATATCCTCAATTGTTCCGGAAGATTATGTGGTTTCAACACCACCTGTTCCATATTTTTCAATCTTCCATCCCCCCCCTCAGGGAGGTCTCCCGGCCTCCTTGTCAAAACATCCGCTTTCCCATTCGATTTCCCTGGTCGATAAACAATTTCACAATCAAATTGTGTCAGGAATTCAGACCATCGTACTTGTGGTTGATTCAGACGTTTCTTTGTCATAAAATATTCAAGATTCTTATGATCTGATATTAACTGTAAGGGATACGCGGCGCCTTCATATTCAGGTCTCCATTCCTCGAGTGCCTTGATAATCGCCATCAGCTCTTTGTCATATATATCATAATTGCACTCTGCTGGGGAATGCTTTTTCGAATAATACGCCACAGGATGTAGTACGCCTTCGTCGGATTTTTTTCACAATACTCCTGCGGACACATAATCGGAAGCATCTGTGTCAATGATTACCTCCCTCTCATGATCAAAATGTCGAAGTGCTGGTGCTGTTGTAAACGCAGTTCTCATTGTCTCAAAAGCCAATTGTTGTTCTGCTCCCCATACAAATGGTTCATCCTTCTTGGTCAACCTCGTCAATGGTTCCGCTTTTTCTGAATACTTAGAGATGAACCGCCGATAATAATTGCAAAATCCCAGGAATTATTGTACTTCAAAGAGGTTATTCAGTCGTCCATTCTCCGTCTTTGTCTCCCTGCTCCAATTCCGTACAGTTTTGACTTTATCCTCGTCCATAGAAATGCCTTTTGTCGATATAATCAAGCCCAAATATCTTACTGTTTCTTTATGAAACTCGCATTTTTCTGGCTTTAAATATAATCCTGCTTCCAACAATCGTTGCATAATCCACTTAACATGGCCAACATGTTCCTCCCCAGAGTCGCTGTATATGAATACATCATCCGAATATGCTGAGGCAAAATCGTCCATGGCCTCCCTAATGGCGTTATTAATATATCCTTGAAAATCTGCCAGTGCGTTTGTTGTGCCAAACTGCGTAACTGTAAGTTCATATAGCCCATATCTTGTCCGGAAGGCTAACTTAGGCTCGTCTCCTTCCCTAACCCGAAGTAAATTATATGCCCCTCGGACATCTAACTTGGTATATATTCAATCTTTCCCCAAAAGGTTCAACGTTTCTGTTATTAATGGGAGGGGGTATCGATTCTTTATCGTCTTACTATTAATGTCCCGATAATCAATACAAAACCGTAGCCCTCCTCCAGGTTTCTTTGCGAACAACACTGGGGCTGCAAAAGGTGACGACGACTGTTGAATGAACCCTTTAGACATATTCTCCTCAAGCCATTCTTTCAGAACGACCAACTCAGCTCATGACATTGAATACAATGGTCCCGATGTTGGTGTCTCTCCATCTTTTAAATGGACTTCGTGATCACTTCCAGGTCTATGTGGTGGTAGCCTATCTGCCAGCACCTGATTAAATAGCGGGAGAAATTCAGGATACTGTTCGGGAACAATCTCTTCAAGAGGGCGTTCTTTCAGATCCTTTCTCTCGATTGCTTTATTGTTGTCGTATAGCGAGGCCTTAAACACCATAAGCCTCCCTTTTTTAACTGTCTGGAAGAACAAAGCTCCATTTAGCATAACAATATCCCCTCTAAACGGTCTCAAAGGTCGAATCTTTGGTTCAAATATATCATGAGCTTGATATACTGGTTCCGGGGGTTCCTCTGTAACACCTTGCACCGTTACTGATGCATCATGGCAATGCGTAATGCAATATTGTGACCCAAACGTTACAGTATTTGACGCAAAACGCACGGCTACATTGTGTAACCATAGCCAGGGTATCCCAACGACAATTGCATAATGTCCTAACTTTGTAATAAACATAGGTAACTGTTCCTTATGTTCCTGTATCTTCATGCCAACTTTGGCAATATGCGTAATATCTCTGAATTCAATAGGTCTTCCGTCAATGACCTCCACTTGTTTCTTCTCCTTCAGCCCTCGAAGTGGTATCTGATGATGACGAGCAAAATCTTGATCCATAAATGCAATGCCAGTAGCTCCGCAATCAATCAGTGCATGCGTAGGTATCTCTTGGTTATTCACGGTCAATGAACAGGTTATAACTAAATGTTTGCCTTCCATTGATCCTTCCAATACCTCCACCTTGCTAACTGATAATCGCAAAATTCCAAAACATTTCAAAGCATTTAAAACAAAACTTTTTCCGTCAACCAAAGCGCCATCCTGCTTGGGTTGACCTAATCTTTGCCCGATTCCTCGGAACCTTCCTTGGTTCCTACTTCCTTAACCTCCGCTCCAGACGCCTTGAACGTCGGAGCCTTTTTCCTTACCGCACACTCCGCTGCCCTGTGGTTAAACCCCCAACAGTATATACACCTTCCATCCGCGAACCTCTCCGCCCTTTCCTCAGCCGAAATACTTCTTTTGCCTGCGCTGTGATCCATTGGTGCAGGTCCAGTATATCCGGCAATTGTTCTAGCAGGGGCTGTTTCTGGGGCTTTTGGACCAGGAGGGGGCCAGGGGGAAGCGAAACCTATCCCGCGTCCTTTATGCTGTGCCGCTTTCTCTGCACGTCGTTGTCGTATCTGGTTGTCCCGTTTCTGGCAAACCGCCACAAACGCAGGAAGTTCCTCAGGCATATTGCTATAGGTAAAGGAATCTTTCATTTCCTCAGACAGCCCCATCTTCAGGGTATTCCGCAGGGCCGAAGGATTCCAATCAAGGTCGGCGGCAATAACTTGAAACTCAGCATAGTACTGAGGGAACTCGTGGTGCTTTTGTTTAATCTCCCGCATTTTCCGTTCCGCGGTGGCTACTCGGTCGGGGTCCCCAAAAGCTGCTTCCAGGAGTTGTATCAAAGCTGGTAGGTCCTCCAGCCCTATCGTTCCGTCCTCCCGGACGTGTGGCAAGATCTGGCCCAAGGCAACTCCCCTCAGGCGGTTGAATGCGTACCGCACCTTTGACTGTTCGTCGGGAAAGCTGGCGGGCTTGTGTCGTATGACCATCTGGAGTTGAGCAATCCAGCCTCTCATCTGAGTTCGATCAGGCCCTGAAAAGTCCGGGGAGTCTGGAAATTTCTGGCCTCTGTCTTCTGGAGCCTGGGGAGCAGCCGGAGCCGCTCCGGCTGCTAACGTCAACGCATTGGCTAACTGCGTCCTCAAAACGCGGACCTCCTCTCCAGATTGTCATGCGTCCCGGGTCATGTCATCCAGTTCCTGTTGAAGGTCTTCATTGGTTCCTGGAGCCGGTGGTCTCCTCAAGGCTTCGTCTCGCTCGATCCTCAGAGTCTGTATCTGTTGTTCGAGCTCGGTATGGTCGCACTGCGGGGGCAAGAACTGCTTCATTTGTAGATCTGTGATTTGGCGTTGGCGGTCGATGATCTGTTGTGGGTGCTCGCAGACCATGTGCACCTCTCTGATTCGCTGGGAGTACTGTGCCAGTCGCATCAATACCTCCTGTGTTTGTGCGAACACCTCCCTCAACTGTTCGTATCCGGTGTTGTGTTTGTCGATGTCGATGAGTGCCATGATGGTGCCCTGATCCTCGACGGATACCAGGGCCGGTCGGGGCTCCGTTGAACTTGACATCGCAACGAACTAAGCACATCTACATGTGCCAGGTATATGCGTCGAGCTCGGAGGGAGTCGGAGTCAGAGGTACTATAACAATCAGCGGAATCCCAAGAGACGTTGCTGTTGTTGCTGCTGCTACTGCGTGTCCCACTGTCGAATGGGTTCCGGCGCAGTTATTACCTTCGCAATCGCACGGTCGTTCGGGATCGCAAGGAAACCAGGAGTGTGCTCCTGGATACCGAGTCCAATGCGGTCCAAACACGGGATCGTTAATATCGAGTCCGCCACCATCCCTAGCTGCGTCTGTCCAATAAGTGTTCCACGGGGAGGGGACAGGTGACTGTTCCCAAAAATACACTTCGATGGGTTCTTCCTCAAAGAATGCTGTAAGTATCGCCTCGATACTCTCAAAAGCGTTCAACTGTTCGGGTTCAAAAACAAGCCAAGGGGTTCCGGCGAGATCAAACCAGTTCGTTCGAGAAGTGCACTCACTGTCGTACTGGTGCATTCGAATATGGTGATCAGTAAGGGTACTGACGGATATCAAATCCGGCAAATCGTAATAATTCGTCGACGCAATAGTCGCACACATGTATCCAACGATGGTTTGATGCTAGGTAAACCCAACAAGAAACGGAGCAAGGTTCGGAACAATGCTTACACCCTGTCGAGGGATGCAGGCACATTCAATATCAGGTACGATGTTGTAGGACTCGTTCTAGTGTAACGGGCGGGATCGGGCGTAGTTGATATTGGTGACAATGATGTGTCAAAGGCGGGGCCAGAAACTCGAGGTTCGTTTCGAGGGAATCAAGACAAGACAAGAGTCGAAGCTAGTTGAAAGTCGTAACTTGCTTTGCTATACAAGAGAACGAGTAAAGAGAGAAGAAAAAGGAAATCCTCCAATGCCAACAACACTCTCTTTATATACAATCCGTCTGCCACCATCGAATCATTCCTTATGCTCCGATGTACCATCCGAATCTCATCCTATGATCTTACACACCACTCCATCATTCCTTATCATAACAACCACGCCACATCAGCCGACGTCGCAACACCTCAGACCACCTCTTTATCGTGCTAAATTATACCACCATCATCTCGCCGCTTCTTCCACGTCCACCAGCGTCTCCGCCTTTCTGTCACACAATTCCTTCCGCACCCCCAGAAACATCCTCCTATTATTCCCAAGTATCTTCGTACTTCCCAGCGCCATGAAAGTATGGAGAATGTGAAAGGAAATGACATGGAGACCTGGCTGTGAGGAACCACAGGAATTGCATTGATCTATGAAATCTCAGAAAGAGCGAGTGAGACGAAGTGCTGGGAAAGATAGAAAACGCCTGGGGCAGCACTGGTCTAATTTGCGAAGCAGGAGTGCGGGCTGCAGCTGTAGGTCGACTAATGCGCTCTGAATAAAGCTGAGGATTGCCTATGACTTAATCCGAATCAAAGAAGGTAAGAAGTACAACACTGCGGTATGGCCACCGAGTCTTGCCATTAGGCCTGATGAACTCACCAGCTTCATCAGCAAAATGTAATTTGGTCCGGAAGCTATACGCACACCTCCCAGACACTCCGGCAGCCCTCGCCAGTGCTTTCATGTACTTCCGGATGCTCCCAACCCCCCCTGGACCTTTGTACAATGCTCTCAGACTGTGCAAGAGCATTCACAGGTGCTCCTGAAAGCACCTGCAGTGATGGAGGTGCATTCAGGATGCTACGAGATTTTACTATTAGGATAGTCAAATTTTGGACCTGCTGAGACCTGAGCAGGTCTGCGGAAGACTTGGTGCCGTATTCTCACACCAGTGGTTCTTAGGGTTCCATAACCACAAGGCATTTTATCGATCATATTGGTCTTTGTTACAGTCATAAGATTCACAACATCATAATATGGCATGTATTATCCAAGTGTCTTTAAATATATACTGACGGAGATACAGGAATAACAGAGATGGACTCAGCGACAGGCAGTATATATTTCGGAGACTCTGGAGTAGATAGACATCATCTCAATGTATGAAATACACTCTCTATATTTCCCAAGTTTTGGTCTTATGCACTCTTGCTGAGCTTTCGCAGATCCAGTCAATTTTTGAATGTCCTCTCGCCATCTTCCCACACTCTGCGAACGAGAATCGCTCTTTCTCACGAATTCCCTTCCAATCCCATGCGCGGTGCGGCGGAGTATTGATGATGGGCTGTCTGCCCTCAAGCTCCAGCATTTCACCACACCGTGATCGAGAGAACTTAGAAATGACCTCCAAGGCTGTGATGGACAGAGTTTGGAGATACACTTGGAGGCCATAATTGAGCGAGTTTAGAGCTGCAATTGGAGGCCGTTATCGAGCAACTTTGAATATACACTTGGATGCGGCGATCGAGCGAGTTTGGAGATGGACTTGCATGCCGTGATCGAGCGAGTTTGGAGATGCACTTGCAGGCCGCGACCGAGCGAGCTTGGAGATGCAATTGGAGGCCGTGATCGAGCGACGTTGGAGATGTACTCTGGAGGCCGTGATCGAGTGAGTTTAGAGATGCACATGGAGGCCGTGATTGATCGAGATTGGAGGAGTCCTAGAAGGCGGTCAATCTGGAGGCGGTAGTTTGGGAGGGAGGCGCGACAGGAGTGGAGACTCTATTCATTGGTTAACTAGTAATTGTGCAAATGGAGCGAATTGAGTTCAACATGGTCTGCCGAGAGATGAGAGACTGAGAGTGGGAGACAGTCGATCTTAGGATGATGCAGTACTCGGTGTATGATGTACTCGGTGTATGCTGTACTCGGTGTATGCTGTACTCGGTGTATGCTGTACTCGGTGTATGCTGTACTCGGTGTATGCTGTATTCGGTGTATGCTCTACTCGATGTTAACTCTTGATCATGGCATGGAGAGCTAGAGAGCGATGACTTGACTTTGTGTTCTTAGGTGATGGTAGAAGTGAGGAAAAGAAACTGAGAGATGCATCAGCAAAATGTATTTTAGTCACTGGAAGCCTCCAGGAGTGTCTGAGAGGATGTGGAGTGTAAACTTAGATGCGTCAATTTCAGGAGAGTATCAGACCATAGGAGGTCATTCCCGCCGGCCTTCAGAGTAACTGGGAGTGCCGGCGACAAGCCTGGGAGCGCCGACGACAAGCCTGAGAGCACCTGGGAGCGCCGGCGACAAGTCTGGGAGCACCTCGAATCACAGTAGAGCAGTCTGGGAAAAACCTCATCTTCTTTGGGAACGCTGCCGGTGCGCCTGGAAATCATAGCTACTACTTATCGTTCAACGATTTTTAAAACTCATGTATCAGTTTGTATTCTCATCTATGTATCTATGTTTCTATATCTGGACTGGCTGCAGGCGGTGCTTGAGAGCAATTCGAGGTGCGCCTGAATATGACGATCGAATGCACCCAGAGATACACTCCGAGGCCATGATCGAGCGAGTTTGGAGATGCACTTGGAGGCCGTGATCAAGCGAGTTTGGAGATGCACATGGAGGCCGTGATCAAGCGAGTGAATAGATGCACTTGGAGCCTGTAATCGAGCGAGTTTGGAGATACACTTGGAGGCAATGATCGAGCGAGTTCGGAGATGTACTTGGAGGGCGTGATTGAGCGAGTTTGCAGATGCAGTTGGAGGCCGTGATCAAGCGAGTGTGTAGATGCACTTGGAGGCTGTAATCGAGCGAGTTTGGAGATACACTTGGAGGCCGTGATCGAGCGAGTTTGGACGAATACTGGGAGGCAGTCGATGGACGGCGCGCCGGGTACTGAGACTCTATTCATCAGTTAGTTATCTCGCAACCGTGGGAATGTGACAAGGTGACTTTACCTTTGAGCTCTCATGGAGAGTGGGCTGATGGCGGTCGATCGTATAGGGAGGCACGCCGGAAGCTGAAGCTACATTCAGGGGTTACCTCGTAATCATGAGAATGAAGGGAAGACAAACAACCTTGGGTGTATGCTGTACTCGGTGTATGCTGTACTCGGTGTCAACTCATGATCATGACATGGAGACATAAAGAGGGATGACTTAACTTTGTGTTCGGCGATGATAGTAGAGTTGTGGACGAGAGAGAGAGAGATGGGGGATGAAGATTGGAACGATGTGATTACGAGCGGATATGAGAAATCAGGAGTATGACTTGCCTGATTGGGTTGGGAAGACCTCGTATCGGTGATATTACACGCCAGATCGGGACTAGTACCTGCCGTATCGGGGATGGTAAATTGACACTCAGACGAAATTCTCTTAAGTCCCAGTTTCTCATGATGGTTTCCCCGTACCCTCTCATGTCTCTTTCTTGCCCTCAATTCTACCATCACCTAAGAACCCAAAGTGAAGTCATCCATCTCTATCTCTCCATGCCACGATCAAGAGTTAACACCGAGTACAGCATACATCGAGTACAGCATACACCGTGTACAGCATACACTGAGTACTGCATACACCACGTCATCAACCCAAGATCGACTGTCTCCCGCTCCCTGCCAGTCTCTCATCTCTCGGCAGACCATGTTGTACTCAATTCTCTACATTCGCACAATTACAAGTTAACCAATGAATAGAGTCTCAGCTCCCGTCGCGCCTCCCTCCCGAACTACCGCCTCCAGAATGACCGCCTCCTGGTACTCCTCCAATCTCGCTCGATCATGGTCTCTAAGTGCATCTCCAAACCCGCTCAATCACAGCCTCCAAGTGTATCTCTAAACTCGCACAATTACGGCCTGCAAGTTCGTACAATTACGGCCTCCAAGTGCATCTCCAGACTCGCTCGATCACAGCTTCCGAGTGTATCCCCACACTCGCTCAATCACAGCCTCCAAGTGCATCTCCAAACTCGCACGATCACAGCCTTCAAGCGTATCTCCAAAGTCGCTCGATTACGGCCTCCAAGTGCATGTCCATACTCGCTCGACCACGGCCTCGGAGTGCATCTCTAAGTTCACTCGATCACGGTGTGCTGAAATGGTGGAGCTAGTAGGCATACAGCCCATCATCAACACTCCGCCACACCTCGCATGGTATCAGAAGGGAATTCATGAGAAAGAGCGGTTCTAGCTCGAGGAGCGTAGGAACATGGTGAGAGGATATGAAGGGATACTCGGGCATGATGAATCGCACAAATTGGGTGGATCTACGAAGCTCGGCAAGAGTGCATGAGACCAAGAGCTGGGAAGGATAGAGCGTGTATTTCGTATAATGAGATGTCTATCTACCCCAGGTCTCCCAAATATATACTGCCTGTCGCGGAGTCCATCTCCGTTATCCCTGTATCTCCGTATGTATCATATAGAGGGACTTAGATAATACATACCATATTATGATGTAGCGAATCTTGTGACTGTAACAAAGACCAAGATGATCGATGAAATGCCTTGTGGTTATGGAACCCTAAGAACCACTGGTGTGAGAATACGGCACCAAGTCTCCCGCAGAGCTTGTGGTCTCAGCTGCTCTCAAAGTCTCCTGCTGACCTGGGCAGAGGTCCAAAATTTGACTATCCTAATAGTCAAATCTCGTAGCATCCTGAATGAACCTCCATCGCTGCAGGTGCTTTCAGGAGCACGTGAGAATGCTCTTGCAGAGTCTGAGTGCACTTTGCAAAGCTCCAGGGGGGGCTGGGAGCATCTGGAAGTACTTAGAAGCACTGGTGAGGGCTACCGGAGTGTCTGGGAGGTTTGCGCATGGCTTCCGGACCGAATTACATTTTGCTGATTTGAGAGGGTACAGGAGAAATCATCGTGAGAACCTGGGACTTAAGAGAATGTCGTGTGCTAGTCAATTGACCATCCCCGATACGGCACGTAGGAGTCCAGATCCGGCGTGTAAATACACCGATACCAGGTCACTACAACCCAATCAGACAAGTCATACCCGGGATTTCTCATATCTGCTCGTATCCTCCATATAGTTTTCATGTTCATCCCCCAACTCTCTCTTTCTCGTCCACAACTCTATTATCATCGCAGAACACAATGTTAAGTCATCCCTATCTATCTCGCCATGTCCTGAGCATGAGTTGGCACCAAGTATAGCTTACACCGAGTATAGCATACACCGAGTACAGCATACACCGGGTACAGCATACACTGAGTACAGCATCCACCCAAGATTGTTTTTCTTCCCTTCATTCTCATGATGACGAGTTGACCCCTGAATGTAGCTTCAGATTCCGGCGTGCCTCTCCATGGGAGATCAAAGGTAAAATCACCTTGTCACCTTGTCACATTTCCACGGTGGCGAGTTAACTAACTGATCAAAAGAGTCTCGGCACCCAGAACGCCGTGCATCGACTGCTTGCCAGTACTCGTCTGAACTCACTCGATTACTGCCCGCAAGTTCATCTCCAAACTCCCTGGATCACAGCCTCCAAGTGCATCTCTCCACATGCTCGATTGTGGCCTCCAACCGTATCTCCAAAGTCCCTCGATCACGGCCTCCAATTGCATCTCCAAACTTGCTCAATCGCGGTCTCCAACTGCCTCACTAAACTCGCTCGCTCACTGCCTGCAAGTGCATCCCCAAACTTGGTTGATCGCGGCCTCCAAGTCTATCTCCAAAGTCGCTCGATCATGGCCTCGAGTTGCATCTCCAAAGTCGCTCGACCGCGGCCTCCAAGTGCATCTTCAAATTGCCTCGGTCACGGCCTCCAGGTCTATCTCCAAACTCTCTCGGTTACAGCATCCAAGTTCACACGATGATGGTCTCCAAGTGCATCAACACACTCGTTTGAACACTGCCTCCAAGTGCATCTCCAAACTTGCTCAATCACGGCCTCCGAGTGCATCTCTTACCTCGATCGATCACGGCCTCGGAGTGTCTCTGAGTACACTCGATCGTCATGTTCAGGTGCACCGTGAATTGCTCTCAAGCACTGCCTACAGCCAATCCAGATATACCGTGTGTAGATGTGTAGCTATATATAGATACATAGATATATAGATGAGATTACAAAATGAATACATGAGTTTTAATGATCGTTGAACGACTAGTAGTAGCTATGATTTCCAGGCGCACCTGAAGCGTTTCCAAAGACGATGTTTTTCCCAGACAGCTCTACTGTGATTCGAGGTGCTCCCAGAGTTGTCACCGACGCTCCCAGGTTTGTCGCCGGCCGTCCCCGGTGCTGCCAGGCCTGTCACTGGCGCTCCCTGTTACTATCAAGGCCGGCAGGAATGCCCTCCTAGAGTCTGATACTCTCCTGAAATTGACGCATCTAAGTTTACACTCCACATCCTCGCTGACACTCCTGGAGGCTTGCAGTGACTAAAATACATTTTGCAGATGTACCATACAATCAAACTACAACACAGAGTGGAGGAGATAAGTCGTCGGCAGAGCAAAAACGTGTAAAGACAGGTATGACCCTACAGGAGGTGCCAGAATGAAGGATCAGAATGCACTTAGTGACCCAGAAGCCAAGCGGCAATAAATGCACCCAGCGAGCGGGGATAAGTATACCAAGAGAAGAATCAACTTTTCACACCTAGCATCCGGAACAGGACAAGTCCACCTAGAGGATTCACAACAAAGCCCAAAGTCAGGTAACAAGAACAGACCAAGTGATATCCGAAAAGGTGAAAAGAAGTGGAAAGGTCAACACAAAGCTAGTTAAACACCAAGCCAGTCAAAACACCAAGCATGTCAATAACCCGATCGAGTCAACAAGCAAGGCTAAAGCATGTGGAAAAATGAGATGAAAACAAGTGGAAAAATGAGATGATCACAAGTGGTAAAATTTGACAAATCAATTCGGCCAAGACCAGCTACAATACTAGTGAAGTCAAAGGCCTCCGAAGTCCAGAGACCAAGGCTGGCAAAAGAGGTGTTTGTAAGCAAAGATCACTAAAAGTCAACTGAACAACATAAGTCTACCGAACCATGACAGCAATCAACAACCGATTTGAGTGTAACTCGTCAACAGAACACCAACATTCAAATGGGGGGATGACCCTGTGAAAAATGCGTCCTATAAACAAAACCAAATCCCCACCGAGAGGCAGTCTACCGAGACACACTGAGAAGTCCACTGAGAAGTCTACTGAAAAGTTGACCAGGCAAGTACTGCCGACAAGCCAAAGACCTACCAGGATGCAGTCTACCGAGACACTGACCAACATGTTGATCAAGCTTCAACTGAAGCTGACAATCGAGAGCACAACCAGATGTCGACTGACAAGTATACCAAGAAGACAACCAAGATTCTACTCAAGCCGCCTACCAAGAGCAACAATGAAGTCGACCGGATTGTCACCAAAGCGGAAATGTAAAGATGAAAACCCCTTCACACAGCATCTACGAGTCAATGCCATTTGCCGAGGACTACCGGCTGCAAGATGTACCCTACAGAGCATGCGGAAGCACTGCACAGAGCTCAGACAACGCTAGCCCGCCTGAACTTGGTCATAATAACCATTGTACGGAAGCATACCTGTTCGATATCAACGGTCGAACTTGATGCGACTACCAACATGAAATTGACTTATTCAATCCATTATCCGCCAAGGCTACAACCGGTGCCGGCAGCGGAAGCTCCCACTGATGCCAAGCGATGAGCGGAAGGTCTACCACCTTGACAATTCCGACAATGACCTCAGCCAAAATGCGAGCTACAGGAATGATAGTCATTGGCGCTGTCGTGGGAAAACGGCTCCCACCACTACAAAGCCACTCATTTGAGTGGGTACGTGACTGGGTTAGGGTTATCGCGGCTCTGCATCACGCCAGCGACAAGGTTGAATAACCTTCGCTCGACGGCATCCGAGACCTCACCAATCACGTACCTATCATCATCTCATCTCTTTCCTTCTTCTCTCTTTTGTTTCTTAGTTCTAGCCAATCAACTATCTTGCTGTGGCTACTCCCTCCCTACGCTCCTCGAAATGAAACCTCCATTTTCGTAGCTTCCTACGGAAGCTGCAGTGCGATCTCCTGATCCGGAATTTCCGCCACAAATGGTGCTCTGACTTGGAGGTCGTTTCGGAAAGCAGAGCACGGGAAAGTAAGCTGGCAGCGAGAGACAGATGACAGCGCGACGACACGGACGTGGATGGAATAGACGCGACGGGACTGGAACGACGCGTTACGGAAAACTGGGCTGCGAGCAGAGACTTCCCCACAGCGACAATTGAACACGAATTAAGCACGGAGGACCACTAGGCAGCGACAGATCGACGAATAGAAAGCGGGAGAATCGCAGACGAGGATACTGGCATCACAAGCAGAGACATGTTGATTTGACTCCTATCGGAGCCACCATCAGCATCGCAAGAACCACCCCTACGAGCAACATCACCACACACTTACGCCAACATACACGACAAGCGGGCTTGGAAGCATGGAGATCTCACGGCTACACGTTGAGGCCATCTCGGCTGCGACAAGACACCGGAATCAGATGCCACTTCCGCTTAGTCCAGGCGCGCCGATCTTTCTTGGCTCTGACGCGACGACATTTCTCCACATGTATGAGAGCATTGGCGCCTTCACTGCTACTGACCCTTTCAGCCGAAACGTCGTCGTAATGCTTCCCTACTACTGCCCGGAAGCGATCAGCGAGACGGTGTTGATGATGCGCGGTTATGAGCGCCGAGATTGGGTCGCACTCAAAGCAGAGCTTTTGTACGTGTTTCGGCATACCGACAGTCAGGCTGATTCGTTCGTCTATACGCGTCAGTATCTGGAGCAACTCTGTGCGACTTTGAGAGACAGCCATAGAGGTCGTGACCATGCAGAATTCGGAGGTCTTGATCAGACAGAATCCCTCAACTCGTTTCTCCGCAGGTTCAACCATATCAGTGGAGTAGTTACCGAACGCAGGATGATGTATGAATACGAACGGACGGAGATGCTGCTACATGCACTGCCCAAGAAGCTCTCCAGGAAGGCTATCATTAAGCTCGGCTTGAATCCACTTGAGCCGAGCACGTTCGACTATGGCAAGCTTCATAGTTGGATCTCGGCAAGGATCTCTGCAGCCGAGGCCGTTGCCATGTTTGAATTTCTCGCTCCGGCTGCCGCTATTCCGACGACTTTGACTTCACCAACCGCGTCACCAACTTCATCAGCTTCCATATATTTGATTAAGTCTACGGCTCTCGCCACATATCCGGTTTCCACTGCATCTCCGACTTCGATTGCTTCTCCTGCGCCCCTGGCTCCAACGGCTTCGACCTCTCCCACGGCTCCCACAAGTACTTCGGCTTCCCCTGTTTCTTCGGCTCCCTCTATTTCTTCGACTCCGGCAACTCCCAAGACTCACACGACTTCTCCGGCTTCCACGACTTCCCCTGCTTCTGCCCTGGCTTCTCCGGCTCCCTTTGCTCCCGCAGCTGCCGATACTAGCATGACAATTCCAATGGCAGCTAACGTTCCCTCGACCACAGCGATAATTAGTACACTCCCTTCGGCTCCTTCTCCCGCGGCTAGACAAGGTACCATCCGTGCTGGACCGACTGTACGACTGGGAATATTCCGTGTTGAGCCACCTCGAGGCCCGCCAGTCCGTCGACACCGTTTTGTGCAGCCCAAGCACCGTCAGGAGTCCGCTCTACCGAACTGTCAAGTGCCCGACCAGCAGCACCGTCCACAGCCCACCTCTCCGTTCAATCAGAAACCCGCCCCACCGCCGTCACATCATGATGCAGTACAGCCACCGCAGCAACCAGATGTTCCCCCATGGCATTACTGCAGCGGTCAGCATCACCTCCTGAAGTGTGTCGATTTGCGTACCGACCTGGAGGATGGAGTTGTAAGTATCAATAACCGTGATAGACTTGTGCTTGGGCGTGCGGGACAGGAGATACCAATAGCACCGGCTGCCCGCGGTGACCGCACGATGAGGGACTCTCCACATGCAGGGTGTCCAGTTCTTTCGACACCACTACCACCGCCATCAGCATCACCAGCTCGCTTGAACTCACCACCGCTGCCACCGTCGTCAACGCTCACGTCCCCGCCATCGCCACCAGCCCGTCCAGTCTCACCAGCCCCATCTCCAGCTCGACCGACACCTACCTCCACACCGCTACTATTACCGGAAGAATCGACACAGCTGATGCGGGAGGTCATGGAGTATTTCGCATGGTCTCGGCAAGTCAAAGTCGACGTGCAACCCCGTCTGAGATACCCAGCCCGCCCACCGGTCGCTATACAACTGGAACGAATGGGGGAGCAGTCACGCTCTGAACGCCTTCTGCTCAGTAGAACATCGGCTTGCTGACGGCGAGCGGAGACGGGAAGGCAGAGTGTGCTTCACACAAAGGGGCACGGAGGGGAAATTTCATTTTTTTTCACCACCACTGGATAGTAGCGCACTCGGAGGAGAAAGGCAGCCCTCGGGACGCGGCGTTAACCTTGGAGGCGGGGGATGCACTCGGAGGAGACGTGGACTCGGAAGAGAGAAGCACACTTCGAGGACACGGGAGCGATGCGCACTTGAGGGGGGTGCATTTGGAGGGTACAGGAAGCGCTCATGGAGGATACGACTGCGAGAAGCGCACCCAGAGGATACAGTGGTCAAGCGGACTTGACAGGCACGGAGGATACGGCTGTTTGTGAGCTCCGTCTCGTTAAACCTGGACGAAGGTATGAGCGCGGAGGACGCGACTTGGGAGAATCAGCACCAACTGTAAACGGGACGATCAGCACTGACTGCAAACGGGACGGAATATGAGTGAAGGAGACTTTGGTGGAAGGTTGGATAGAGTGGGTTTTTGGGCCGGGTTTTCGTTTGTTTTCTCGTTTGTTTTTCGTTTCTCGTTCCTTTCTTGTCGCTTGTTTCGTTTGCTGGTCGGGGTTGCTTTCGGAGCTAATTCTGCATGTTATGGATAACGGGTGGGATCTTGGGGATACGGAGATGACGGTAAGGACGAGCAGGAGGAGGATGGCGGAAGAGGAGAACCGCGTGCTTCGCACCAGGTGGCTGGGGAGGAGTTGAAGTGGGAAAACGGCTCCCACCACTACAAAGCCACGCATTTGAGTGGGTACGTGACTTGGTTAGGGTCATCGTGGCTCTGCATCACGCCATCGATAAGGTTGAATAACCTTCGCTCGACGGCATCCGAGACCTCACCAATCACGTACCTATCATCATCTCATCTCTTTCCTTCTTCTCTCTTTTGTTTCTTAGTTCTAGCCAATCAACTATCTCGCTGTGGCTACTTCCTCCCTACACTCCTCGAAACGAAACCTCCATTTTCGTAGCTTGCTACGGAAGCTGCAGTGCGATCTCCTGATCCGGGATTTCCGCCACAGCGCATGGGTTAGGCAGTTGAGATATGGATGCCGGGATCACTTTTGGATGTTTTCTTGTTTCTTCGCTCTGCCCTTCATCACATCATTGAATCTTGGCCTGGTACTCATCGCGTCGGCCTGGGTTTTTACCACATCTCACTGGAGGTGGAGTTGCCCCGCACACCAGATTACCCGGAAGGTCGGCATCGAGTTAAACCAATCAGTCGCGGAAATTATGATTTCGTACGAGTATGTACACAGCATGAATGTATAATGCTTTCTTCCCTTTCCTTTTCTGTTGTATGGTATGTGCATCCCAGAAGGTCTGCGACTAAAGAAGAGGATAATGTAACAGCGACAAGTGACTGTGGCCGGGTAATGGTCATTCTAGATACTCCGCTTGCCACGAGAATTCGATCTCTAGTGATAATCTTACCTATTCACCTGATTACTATCACCGGAGTCCATGTTTGCAACCATCTACCAATAATTCCCATATGTATGCCTACAAGGCCGAATGCTGGTGTACGTGCTCTTCCATGGGGCTTGGTTGACAGATACTGTCATAACACCGTCGTGACTGTGTCAGTCTCTCCTTTGCGCAGACTGGGTGGGAATTAGTTGGTTATGGATAGCTGCAAGCAAATTACTTACCAATCCCCATATTTACAAGACCAAAAATTGTGGAGGCTCCATTGATACTTGAGGTGAGGTGGTATTGAGACAAACAATATTATCTATAATATCTGCCATTACATCGATTATGGGTAATTGCCGTAGCACAGCCCTTGGATTATACATGATGCAACACCCAAAATTGTTAACACTCTGTTGGCGCTGATTTTCACACTGGGGCTGTACCATGTTGATTTGTCTTTTGATCATAACATCTGCCAATACGGTGATTATGAGTCAATGCCATAGCTCAGCCCTTGGAATATACCAGATGCAACACCCAAAACAGTTGACACTATGTTGACACTCTGTTAACACAGTGTTGATGCTCTGTTGAAGACCTGTTGACACTGTGTTGACGCTCTGTTGACATCCACTTTGCCATATAGCAATTTTTACAGACAGGATATTACCTATAAACGCTACCAATACTTCGATTATGGGTAAAGGCCACAGCACAGCCTTTGGAATATTCAAGATTGATCACCCACAATTGTTGACAATCTGTTGACACTCATTTTCAGACTGGGCCTGTGGCCATGTCGCAATCTCTTTTTCTCATAATGACAGCCATTATATTATTGCTGGGTATATACTGTAGCAGTGCACTTGAATTATTCGAGATGCAATGCCCAAAATTGTTTACACTCTGTTGACACTCTGTTGACGCTGTGTTGATGCTCTGTTGGTGCTCTGTTGATGCTCTGTTGACGCTCTGTTGACACTCTGTTGACACTCTGTTGACGCTCTGTTGAGGCTCTGTTGAGGCTCTGTTGAGGCTCTGTTGACACTCTGTTGAGGCTCTGTTGACACTCTGTTGACGCGCTGTTGACACTCTGTTGATGCTCTGTTGACGCTCTGTTGACGTTCATTGCAAGGTGTAGCTGTACTGACAGACACCATATTGCCAATAAACACTGCCAATTCTTCAAATATGAGTAAACTCCGTAGCACAGCCCTTGGAATATACCAGATGCAACACCTAAAATCATTGACGCTCTGTTAACTCTCATTTTGAGACTTCGGATTTGACCATGTTGCGATCTGTATTGTTCATAACGGCTGCCATTTTGTTGATTATGGGTAAATGCTATTGCGCAGCCCTTGGATTATACAAGATGCAATACACAAGATCGTTGACGCTCTGTTGCCCCTCATTTTGCAACTGGAGCTGTGTCCATGTCCCGAACTGCATTGTTCATAAAGGCTGCCAATTTGTTGATTATAGGTATATGCCACAGCAGAACACTTGAATTATACATGATGCAACACCCAAAATCGTTGACACTCTGTTGACAATGTGTTGACGTTGTGTTGATGCTCTGTTCACGGTCCGTTGATGCTCTGTTGACGCTTTGTTGATGGTCTGGTGACGCTCTATTGACGCTCTGTTGACGTTCATTGAAAGGTGTAGCTGTATTGACACACACGACATTGCGAATGAACGCTGCCAATTCTTCAATTATGAGTAAACTGCGTAGCACAGGCCTTGGATTATACAAGATGTAACACCCAAAATCTTTGACTCTCTGTTAACAAACATTTTGAGACTGGGGATGTGACCAAGTTGCGATCTGTATTTTTCATAACGGCTGCCATTGTGTTGATTATGGGTAAATGCTGTAGCGCAGCCCTTGGATTATATGAAATGGAACGCCCAATATTCTTTACGCTCTGTTGACGCTCTGGTGATCCTCTGTTGACGCTGATTTTCAGGCGTAGTGACATTGACACTGACCATATTGCTCTTCAATGCGTCCAATACATTGATTATGAGTAAATCCAATTACACCACCTTTGGATTATTCAAGATGCAACACCCAAAATCAGTCAGTCACTGTTGACACTCATTTGGAGAATGGGGCTGTGACCATGTCGCTTTCTCGTTTGCCAATAAAGGTTGCCAATAGGTTGAATATGGATCACAACGAGTAAATTGCTTCCCAATTGACTTATTAAGCAGACAAACAATCTTTAACGCTCTGTTAACAATCATGTTCAAAATGCAGCTTTGACCGTGTCAATTTCTCTTTGACCTTCCAAGGCTGCTGATATGTGGGTTATGAATAACAGTGAGCTACTCGCATTCCAATTAACTTACTAACAAGAAAACCCATTCTTGACGCTCTGTGGACTCTCAGTTCCAGAATCATGCTGTTAAAGTGTCACGGTCTCGTTTACCTCTAAATGTTGCCAATCTGTTTTTTATAAATAATAACGAGCAGCTCACTTCCCAAATAAGATGCTTACAAGTTTAAAAATCATTGATGCTCAGTTCAAGCTGAGTTCCAGAATGGGCCTGCAACTGTGTAGCTGTCTCTTTCGGCTATAAAAGGTGCCAATACTATGATTATGCATAACTGCGAGCAAACCGCATCCCAATTAATGTACATACAAAAGCAAAACTCATTATCAGTCTGCTGCCTCACATTTTCAGAATTGGGCTGTGTAAGTGTTGCATTTTATGTTACCTCTCAAGGCAGCCAATCCGGGTGTGTGGAAAAACAGCATACAACTCACTTTCCGATTAACTTACTTACAAGACCAAAAATTGTTGATGCTGCATTCACACTCACCATGAACATGTTCTATCTGGTATTTCATGGATAATCGTTTTGTCCAGATAACGTTATAGTCAGTATTGCCATCCCATGTATAATTGATATCAATACTCGGTTGCATGCTAAGGCTTTGGGGCATGTCAATTTCTGATCAACTGAAGCACATGTTCTCTGAGCGATGGATAATTTAATGCTGTGACATTCCTGCTCTTTCAGCTGGCAATTCACTGCATGTTGATCCATACACTAATTTTTCATTACTATTGCCCAACTTGCTCAATTTACCCTATCGAGTTGAATCTCCTAGACTGCTATGATCTACCATATGGAATATTCAAAATCCTGACTATGTCCACCGAGTCTGAATGTGGAGTGGTGTATTTGGAGGAATGGATCAATGCAACATGGTGGTGGTCATTTATACAGATTCGCTTTGCGCATTGATCACTTCTTCTATAATCTGTATGCAATCACAAAGGGAAACTTAGTCAGTCAATTTTACCTCGCGTTTATATTATACATTCTCACCTAGGTTTGGGATGCAGGACGATATCGTATTGATCAATTGTCAATCAGCTTGGTTTGGAGTCTAGATTGTTCGTATGGCACATATGACAGTTGCACATGTACAGACGAAATATTTTGTCTCACAATATTGTCACTGAAATCAACAATATTTTTACACTTATCAAAATAGATACAGCAATTACATTTTGCGGAAATATGCCATCAATAATAACATATTATACAGGCAGTGAACAGGTGACGTACAAGCCAATATGATACGTTCATCTGAATCCATATCCTGTATGGTAAGTAGGTAGGGACTAAATATAAAGGGGTAAAAGCTATCAGGTTTAACAGGCTTTGATTACAGAATTGGTGAGGAATTGGGTATCGCGTCTGTTGTGAGAGCCGATATGCATATGTGAGACAGCGGTTTCCCGTATGGTAATCGCATATGTCTAATTGATCATTGCGATGTTGCTTGCAGCATGGCGCTTTGCCGCTGACAGAATCTTGCATCTCCATCCGCTGTGCAAATGGGTTGCGTGCAGTCGCGGGTGCACACTGATCCATTTCCACCTTAATGAATGCCTTAACTATCACTATGGCTGTTCTGGACCTCAAATCTTACTAATGATGCAAGATGAAAGACCATTCACACTCAACTTCAGAATGTAGCAGGGAGTATGTCTCTCCTTGTTTTGATTATAAAGGCAGCCAATCAAGCAAATAAAGAGAATAATATACCGAAGTTTATGTTATACACATCACAGTAACATATCTGACTACTGCAATAAATTGACAATCCCGAAATCGAGAACCGGAGATTGGATCGGACAGGTATCGCCAAACCCGTTCAACCCCGCCGCTTGATCTCTACAGGTACGCATTTGGACCACCAAGAAACACTAGGTCTGGTATTTGGACGTGTCTTGAACCGAACAGAACAGTGTTTCCTGTCTTAACAGGTACCGCTACCGAGGTACCCGAACCCGTTGGTCACAGTAGATTCAATAGCAAATCAACACAAAATTGATTCATTAATGGATTGTATTACTAGGACTAGACCTGATCAACGTTATACAATTACCCAACTCTCGCAATTCAATGCACCTCCCTTGTTGACTCATATGTCTGCAGGTATCCAACTGTTAGGATATCAGCAATGAACGAAGGATGGCAAAGTCTGTTATCCATGGACTACTCAAAGCATAATGACAGTGTAAACAGATAATTCCAACAACAGTAATATTGATTGGAGATCAAGCTTTCCCGGAAATATTGTTCAGTTTGAAAACACTACTATCTCCTGGAGATGTCGGAAACATCATTCCATTCTTACTCCTACCTGCTAGGTTGAGAGTATGGAACTTGCTATGATCACAATTTACTATCTCTGGTTGAAGTGTGGAAATCAACAGTTATTGGAGATAGATATACAGACAGCTTGGATTTGTCACAGCAACACTGCTATTGATGTAGCATATGATCCAAAGCTTAATGACTGATCAAAACATATAGATGTGGTATACCCTTTTACTTGGAAACAAATCAAGGAAGGAAATGGGTTAGTTATGGATATACCTTCGAAGGAAAATTTGGCAAATATATGCACAACGCAAATGATGAGATATGGTAATAACCACATATGTTCAAAGAAATTTGGATCAAGGTGAGTCGGCAGATTGGACATATAGAAGAATCCACATTTCTCTTCATTAATTTTGGAACTTTTGTAAGTAATTCTCCTGACGACAAGATAGTACTTTACAAATACAAATAATGTGCTGCTTTAATAACTGATCGTACTTTTGTTACCTTAGGTATCAAGAAAGTCCCTGTTAAAACATATCTAGATCTTCCTTTGTTAACTGCGTGGGAAGGGAAGATTTATCAACATTTATCATTAGAACACGCCTAGATTATTGTGCGATATTCTTTACAGTTTTTGTCTATTATGGAGCAGTTGCAGAGTTTTTCTCTTCTGGTTTTAGTTGTTGATCCACCGCTGTGATCACCGACAATCACTTGTTATTTACTTCATATATAGTGACTCCTTCTCTGAATTGAAAAGAGTTCTTTGGACTTGCTCAGATATCGATAGGATTCCAATCATATCTGCTCTTGAATATCCCTCAGTATATCGGTGGTTTTTAAATACTTCTTTAGGTCTGTGTTCTCGTGATACATTTACTTCCCAGACCGTTGTTCAGTTCCTAACAAATCTTTTCAAAGTGTTGCTGTACCATTCAATTACTCACTACTATCTCAATTCCAACACTGCCCATTGACTTCATTTTAGCCCACAGCACAGTGGGCAAAGATCAACCGACTGGCTATATCAGCAAAAACTAAATCTCCTTCATTAAATTTATTTAGTTTATTGTACCCACACACTCAAAAAGATGAAATCGAGGCTTTCCTGAAATCTGGCATTGATGTACTGTTCCAGAGTGTTCTTTGAGTCGTCGCGATGCTGGTTTCAAGCGTCACGACCAGTTTACCCACGCTTGCGAATGTGACAATGAGCACTTGAAGAACGGTTCACACTTCCTTTGGCCATATCACAAATCATCTCTCGGCATACTCCTACGTCACCTAAATTGATTAGTCCTCGCGATTATGACAGTACTCGCTAGACGTGTTTAATCAAGGGTTTAGTTCTTATTCTTAAAGACCCTCATGGCTTATTATGACCACTGATAGTGATCATGCAGAAGTGGATCAGGATATTTAATTTGTTGATACGAGATGATCAGTAGCTTGCAGTTCGTCGTGGAGGGGTTATGCATCATCGCGATTATGATTTTACACGTTTGAGATCAGACTTCAGTAAACCATCGGTTCAATTACATTTACTACTATTATGATATATCAACGAAAGCTAGCATAAAATAGCACCCAAAGGAAATCCTACATCCAATCACTGACACCATTCCTAACCGGCAAATGACATCCCACCCTCTACCATCGTACTTCCATTGAGTTATCCGGTATTCTCAACACTGGTCATGTTGGTTATGTTGTTGCTGTTGCTGTTGTTGTCGCTGCAGGGGACGGCCTGGCTGCTGCTGGCGATGGCAGGCAGAACAGCTGAGAATCGCATACTAGCTCCAGTAGCAGGAACAAAGCTGCTAAAACGATTAACAGAATTATCTGGCTGCTCTATCAGCTCTTCCAGGACGTAAGCAAGGAAGTCCTCATCAAAGCTGCCCTGATCGATTCGAGGTTGTGCCATCGCTGGGTCTGTACCAGTTGAGTGGATCCTTCCGCAGATCATGCAGCAGATATTGTCAATCTTTTTGGCTTGAACCTCTGGCGAGGAAGAACGAAAATCTGTGTCGAGACGATGAAATACATCTGTGCATGCATTATTAACCACATGATTAATGTTTCTTGTATCGCACTTACATTGTGCTCCACCTCCTGGACCAAACTCTGGCCGGACCCTAAACTTGCATTTTTTCCAGGCCGACAAACAATGGTGGATGGCCGTTGCGGTGAAGGCAATGAATGTCGTGTTGATTTAATCAATCCATGATGTATTTTTCATTCCAAACTGTCATATGCCATAGAAGTATGTCAGGTGAATATGATCCACAATTTCAGTTGCTGCAGATTGACACTTGCACTCCTAAATTGATCGTCAAGACAACAATTAAACAAGAACGGAACTTTCAACTTGCCTCACCAACATTTGTGGGGCATGTAAACCTGTCCTTGGCCAATAGCCAGGCAACCATTTTCCGGATCTCGGTGGGCGACTGTGTTTGCAATCAGTAAATAGCATTGATTGCGGTCTTGCAGCGGTAAACCATTGCTAGAGGGAAGCAAGTAATATTTGCGAGAGCCTGCTGAACAATGTCAGCGATGAAAACAATCGTTGAGATAATACATTTACCACTGAAATGTCGGCACGTGGAAACTCTGAGTTTCTCTTGGCTGGATCAATCCTGACGATTTCCTCATACCACCAACTATGAATCTGGGCGGTCTTCATCACATTTGTGGCAAAGGGATTCACAAACATCGCATAATTGATAGCTATAGGCTTCACACATGCCATGACCATGGCCCGAGCGCCTGAAAGGGTTGTCTGGACTTTGTATTCTGCGCCGACGATGAGGCCTGTCTTGTCGTCAACAAAGGGCTCATATTGCCACAGATTTCCAGCTTTCCATGCAACCAATTGCTCACCGGCTTCGTTTGAATCGTTGCTCTAGTGAATATATACATTAGCAGGCGGATTCAAACATTGAAACGCTTAATTGGATACCTTCTTCGATGCCAGCAGCGCAGGTTTGCATTCATACTCCTTCTCCGAGACAATATAGACCTCACGACGCTCAGGATGTTGTGGTTGTGCCGACACTGGAGGTCATTGAGTTGCTGCGACATATTTTCAGACTATTGACTTGAAGGAATCTTTTGATGGCCAATGGCCCATTGCTTTCCTGGATGGTTGCCAAATAGGCTCGTCATCGGATTCTGAAATGTCATGTCGACTATCATTGTAATCGTCGGGAATTGTGCTGAGATCGTCATCGAGATGCTCGTCCTGGCAGGCTGGTCTGCTTCTGCTGGTGGTGGAATGAAGAGGCGGAGGGGAAGTGCGGCGCCTTCTTGTTATGATTTAAAAAGGAGGCGAGTGATACGTACAAAAAATTAAAGAAGTGACTAAAGAAAATGTGAATGAATGTAGAGTAAAAGAATTAAAGCGTTGTGTATAGGAAAGAAAGCGTTGATATGATTAAAAGCATCGTCGTGATGCGTCTTTTTATCTTGTCGACGATTCAAGGATCTTGGCTTGTTCAGCCACCCACACTCCCAACTCCTTGGATGGACGGAAACTCGGAACTAAGAATGGCAGGTGGCACGCATGCTGCAGGGTTGTTGATTGGCTTCCTTTGACAAAAATCGTGCTCGCAACAAGCTGAAAAGTGTTCACGTTTCACTAATCATTCGGGCTAACTTGTGCTGGATGACGATACCGAACTACCCATTACCTGCGAGCCATACACGGAGTCCTATCGATGCCATTATGCAATTCCGCAAAATACACATCTCCATATATAATCCCAACATCGTGAACTCTCAACACAGCCGTTCATGCATGAATCTGAATGATGTAATAATAACATACAGAAAACACCAAAAAGAGATCCAAAACCTCACCAAAAAACTCCAAATTATCACCCATCCATCCACCCTCCAAAGTGCCCGAAAACTACCCATCCACAATGCAAATCCTTCACCAACCATCTAGCCAGTGCATTCCATCCTCACAAGGACTAAATTTCAGCTGGGCGGCTGCTTGTACGCTTCCTATTGGCCAAAGTGCCTGCAAAGGACGACGCACAATGTGATCGTGCTGGGGTAGCCAAGCCACATCCTCATCAGCAACAACCCTTTGCTAGGAATCGGCAAAGACACCAAGAGCACGACTTTGGACTACTTCAAGGTATCGCTGTTGTCTGATAAACCTCTTTTGAAGCTTTCGTTCAAACTTTTGGAAGCCTGTTTTCGTTGTGGAGATGCTTCTTGGATTTGGGCACCGCGTCTCACCATCATCTGATTCCTCCCCAATATCGTCAATCATATCCTCGGCTGGAGGTGGGACGATGCCATCCAGAGGTAGGTAGCTGCGGCCACCACCCATAGCAGTCTGGGCACCAGCTGCGCTGTCGGCTTGTTGGCCACGATAAACGACGCAAACAAGTGTTGGATTGCTTAATTTCATCGCCACCTTTACACATCCGGCAGCAGTATTGGTATCGAAGATTGGGGTAACATTACGGGCGTACGGACCACCATCTCCATCAGGCCCTTCCAGGCAGCCCCAACGCACTCGGATTTGCCGGATGGGGTCTGGCAGACGGGCCATTGCAGCATTCACGATTGACAAAATGGTTGTATCAACAATGGATGTAACTATCGGAAGAATGGATTCATCATTCCCAGGCCAGTGCCATGAGATTACCTGAGTATTGTTTTCACCCACCCACTTCCCAGCAATGTCAGGATCCAGATAGGCAATGGTCAAGCTAAATGGGTCGACAAGGAAATCGTTTGAGGCGTCGCAACGCACCTTTATCAGCGATGACCTGTGACAGGAGGTTCCTTCCTCATTGTCATCTTGATCGACAGGTCATCAGGAAGAGAAAATAAAGCATCGGGGAGATGACATACATACCAACGTGCATGAGTTGGCACGTTTTGGTCAGGGTTTCTTCGAGCCGATTCTTCCTTTGGCAAAAGCCAACCTCCGTGAACTGGTCCAGTGCTGCCTTGACTTTCTGACAATCGTGGTTAGTCTTGTCTGCCGTGTACCGTTTCCAAAGCGGCCTTTTATACTCTAGTGCACTGATTCAAGTAACGCAACGATCGATTAAGAAACTCCATTGCTCAGGGCAAGCGCCTTGGTTGTTGATGATGCTCATGGACTGGGAAATCTCCCAGACGTGCTCCCTCACCTTATGATCCATCCGTTGGGTTGTCAAGCCACCCTCATCCTGCCAAATCCCCATGGTGTCTGCTGCCCATTGGCTGACTCCAACACCGGCGTTCTCAGCCCAGACGGGGACTTGAAGAGTCGGCATCTGGATTGTATTAGCATCTGCGATGACTGATTTTGGCAACCAGGGGGCATCACATTACATTTTAGGTTCTCGACGGTGGTCAATGATTGAGTGGTGCATATCGAATCCTTGTTACTCTAAACAAGTGTCGGGAGTCCTGAATATATTGTCTAGGACTATGCGATATGGTAGCAGAGGTGAGGAGGGTGTGTTAAAGGTTCTGGAGATTGTATGTAAGGTGCGCAGGCAAGGTGAATATATATATGGGCTTGGAGGGTTTTCTTGATCCGGCAATATCATCTTGGCTGCAATCCAGCTAGGAGGCAATTTGCTTAGCATCATCTAAGCGCCCGGATTCGTCGACTGAAGGTTTAAGTTCATCACAAAGTCAACTAAAAGCATGCTCTTCAGTAATATCTCACTCGTTTGTCCTTGCTCGTAGTGCTTGGACCACGCGACAACATCTCTGACTCAGTATCTAAGGAGAATGCACGGTTCAAGTAAGGTACGAACTAAACGTAAATTCACCATCATAAATCAGGCAATGGGCGTAGGAGGGTCTGATGAGGGTGCATAACAATCGCTGTGATGTGCTGAATGCAGATGCGGTATGCTTTTGGAGATCCAAGGGATGTCGAAATTGAGAGCGCGATTAAATACTTTGTAAACGTGTAAAGGAGGATGAGAGAAATCCTACAAGAGTAGTAGGAACCCCTTTTGGAAAATGTAAATAGCGGTGCAGCAGTTTTCGAGGACAGCCGGCGTCTAATGGTGAGAGTGGGTGAAAGAACGTCGAGTCTCTTCTTAACATTGTTGCGACAGATCATTTTGCTAATGAAACATAGATCATCGTCAACTGAGTCTTTACTGCTCGAAGATGTACTCCTACATCGGTGTTTTCATCACTCACCTCTGTCGCGAGCACACAGAAAGAATTGTATACGTATCATCCGAACAACTGCCAGATGATGGTTTTGCGATCAAGCAGGATAGTATTCTACTTACATTCGTTGATGAACCGCGTCACGACCCTTTTCTTGACCCTTCCAACAATGATTTCAGAGATACAGAGGCCGACAGCGAGAATGCGTGCATCTATCGAGAGCAACCTCCAGTTCGGACACGTATTTGTGGTACTCCACACTTGGACAATCGTCTAGCTGGGAAGCCTATTAGTAACAAGTATTTCAATCTGTTCGACGATGAAAATGATGTACGGTCACTGTTTACTTGGGACAAGGAGTATCGATTAACGCACTGATGCGTCAAGCAAAACTTGACCAAAGCTGCTATCAACGAGCTATTCAGGAACCCGATGATGGCAACTGTCAGCAACTTCATTTCGTACCGCACTGTATTCAAATGGTTGAACGAAATGTCCTCTGCAATGGGTATCGACTCTTGGAAATCGGCAAAGTGTGTTACAATCTTTTGGCCAATTCCAACAACCTTCGCGACAATGATCACACACATTTCTTTTACCGCAAGCCTGTTGAATGCATTCAGTTCCTTATGTAACAGCCTGCGTTCAGGGAACATATGTCATATGCTCCAGCAAAGGAATTCAATGATGCTAAGGAACGTATCTACTCAGAGGTGAAATCAAGCGACTGGTGGTGGAATGAACCGGTACGTTAGTTGAATTTTGTCATAGCTACGATAATTCTGAACGCTTCATTAGCTACGGCGGCCACTGGGAGCTAAGATTGTCCCTTTATTCGCGAGTTCAGACCAGACATATCTTACAAACTGTTCCGGCGAGAAGAAGGAATGGCCAGTATATTTGAGTTTCGGAAACATCGACTCGACAATAAGATCAAAGCCTTCAAATCTTGCGAGTATCGTTGTTACCCTTCTTCCCGTTCCTCCGAAATATCACTTCAAAGGTCATTGAAAAACAACTTCCGTGAAGGAACAACACATCCACAATTGACAGGTTTTAAGGAAGGTCTTTGAGCTTATTTTTCGTCCTCTCGACGTGCTTTTCTACACTTGAAAGCTTATGCCTTGTGCAGGCTGTCAGATGTAGCAATGTTATCCTGTTATCTGTGTATGGATGGCTGACTATTTCGAAATCATTCACTTGCATTCAATCAAGCAGCCCAATTGCCCTGTGTGCGAAGAACCGAAATCGTCGTTTGGAGAAGGGAATTAATCGTTGTAGCAATTGAGAGACTATCTGTGATACTTCCAAAAAATAATACTCGCGACTCAGGGTGATGAGACGGAGAGACGGAAAGCAAGACAATATCTCGAAGATTGAGTGGTTGGAACCTCAGAAGGCGTCTTCTGGAGTATGCAACGCATCTCTCCAACGACTAGTAATGTACCGGATGTTCTTCATACCGTCTATCTCGGGATGATTAAGCATTTGATGGACTGGATACCGTCCATCCTCGAACAACATTCCAGGATCGCCAGATTCAACCAGCTCTGGGCGAGAATGCCTCCATATCCTGGCTTCGCTTCATTCAACAAGCCATATAGCCAGGTAACACAATGGAGTGGTAAAGAGATGAAAGCACTCGGGCGTGTGATTGTTCCAGATTTCGCGGCGACTCTTTTAAAAGCTTCGGTGAGCCAAAAGATTCCCTTCACTAACGCCCTGTTGTGCGTCAAGAACTTAGTGTATTTTCACCCTATGGCACAGTACCGGTACAATACTGAGGCCACGAGCAAGTACATGGAGAATTATCGGGACTGGTTTCTATGTCCCAAGTATGTTTGCAGTTGAGTCTGTGCCAGTATATCTAGAAAGAAGGTCTCGGCAGCCTTGTAAATGCAGCTTACTTTGGACAAACTGGAGGAACGGGAGGGTGTCCCTGGTTGGAACAATCTTTCTGGGGCTGCAAAGAGTCGTCGCATTGATGAAGATAAAACCCAATCTAGTCAGAAATTGCACAACATCATGTCGACGAATCTGATTTCAACTTTGTGAAGATGAATCTCCTGAATCACTTCTCTGAACATATCCACGAGCTTGGCACCCTGTTAACTGGACGCTCTGAACTCCCAGAAAAAACGATGATGGATCTTAAACAAGCGTACCGACGATCGAAACATCATGAGGCTGCCTTCGGCGATTTCCGAACGAAAGCCCGAAAGGAGGTGTTCCAGCATCGAGAGGTGTATGCAGATGCTGCAAAACAACATCGCGACGATGATATGCCTCTAACCAAAGCGCCTGTCAAGAGAATGATGAAATCCCCGCAACCGGAAATCATGACCCTTGATGACTTGGCCGAGTGGTGTGCAATGCCAAAAGGGGAACTACAGAATCACATTGCTTGGTGTTTCAAGGGATTTGCCGACTTCACAGACTATGTCAATCACGATCGGTATTTCAGTCGTCTCAACGATGCGAATTACTTTCAGTACAACGCAGTATCAATTCCGGTGACCATTTTTCAATGCGATGAGCAAGCAGTTCATATGGTTCATTGCACTGGGTCCACAAGGTGGAGAAAGCATAAGCCACCAAGAAATGATACTGAGCTTCTCGGGATGGGGACAAGTCCGGATAGCCACTTTGAGACGACTGCGGGACACATTCCCCCACGGTTGAAGTGTCTTTTCGTCGTCGAGAATGCTGAATCGAGGGTTAAAGGGCTTGTTGCCTTGGTTCAAACATTTGCAACAGGGCCGATACGTCAGACTGCTGGTATGGTGATTGTCGAGGAGAGGCATCAACCTCCAATGCAACCGTTGCACGATGGAAGCTACCATCGTAAGCCTCATTTCGGTGTCGGAATCACTGATATCCTCCCTATATATGCGATCCAAAGAGCTGGACACCATCTTCCGAGGACGCCGCAGCCAGATAGCTCGCGGTGGTACTTGAGCCTCCTGATTGACTTGAATGCTTTCAATTTGTTTTACTTGTAGATTATTCGACTCGATGCTTGAAGTAATCGTTGCAGTGATATATTGAAATCTGATGTGTTTCCTCTAGGTGTCTTATTTTTGCATTGGAAGTTGTGCAAGCTTGTGTATAATCGATGTCTCATGGGATTAAATAGTTATGAATATTCTTGAAATCAATGGAACAGTTCAAAAAACCATTGAAACGATTAAAATCTAGATCACCAACATGAACGAAACAATTGCGATCAATTAGCTTAAATGACTAAACACATTTTAAGATGTCACGACGACGTAATGACATCATTGAACGCTTCGAAGCATGGTGGAAGATTGCAAATAAGTCGCTCGGATTATTTGTGGAGAATGTTGAGAACGATCAGTGCGTCGGGTCCATTTTCGGAAACCACTTTCACTTTTTGCTGATGTACACACGCTTGGATTGAGCCAATGATATTTCTGACCTTGATTGTCAAGGTTGTTATGTACTGCTATACAGTAATTGGGCTGACTCGTGTCAGTAATGAAATGAAAATCAGATTACCTTATATACCGTTGAAGCCAAACACATTGTTTAGTCTGAAGGCTCTTCTGAAGCGAAGTGGCTGCTTCAGCTCTACCAAGATGTAAATGGCAAAGATTGTTCTCCACTCCTGATCAATTGCGACAATCAGGGTGCATTTAGACATATCACAACCAGGTTAATAAAACCTCACAGAAATCATATCGACATTTGCTATCACAATATTTGAATCAACATGTCCCCGATACAGTTGACTACTCCTACCTGCATACAACAGAGAATGTGACAAATATACCACCCAAGGCCTGGACGAATGACCTGCACAAGAAACTCTCAAAATTGATAGGGCTATGGTAATAGAAGTCAATTTAAGCTTGGATTTAAGATTGTTTCACTTGTCTTTTAGGCATGCGGATGTCCTTGTTTTTCTATGGATGGCCATCCTCAGGCGACAGTAGTACTCTTTCCCTTCTCACTCTCGCAGAGTTTTAAGAAGGCTACACTGGGTATCACTTTGTTTGTTTGTTTGTTTCACCTCTTCCTAGTTGTTATCTTGCTCCAGTGTATAACAAGAGGGGGAGCATTGCATGATAGGTCTCAGTCTTCGGTGGCCAGAGATGAGTCTCGAACGGCCGGAGCTGAGCCTCGTATCGCCGGAGGTGAGCCTTGTATGTCCAGAGGTGAGCCTCGTATGGCCAGAGGTGAGCCCCATATGACGGGAGATTACTGTCTGCCTGAACAGTCTATTCATAGATGCGTACGCACGCATTCACACTAGTTCTCATATCTATATGGCCTTGTGGCACTCTTAGATAATATAGAATAAAGCTTCTCTAAGTATCACTATTTGAACAACCTGGCCCGCATGTAAGCCGAGTGATGACTGGGTGAAGCGAGTGATGCTATAGTGACTAGCCTTCACTCCAATTTTTGCTCATCCTCAATGTTCCTATGCATAGTATTGGGATACGAGAGTTCTATGCTATGTCATCCGTTACGAAATGAGTTGCATTTAATCTAAAGAACTCTGAGATAGGGAGCGGTAACTTCCGCCAAAGCCCGGTAAGTCCCCGCTCAAGGCCTACGTGTCTCTGTATACATACCCCGCCCTGGACAACGATGGCGCACTCTGAAAGACTGCCGGCCACCCGGACTATTGGGAAGTCTGATTGGTAGCGCATAGTTTTATATGAAGTAATAGCGGCGGAATAACCCAGTCAACTAGAGAGCACGCTAGTATTTCGACGGCCTGGTAAATAAACGAATCTCCTATGATCGTGACGAGCATTGACGCCCATGAACAATGAAGCAGTGAGGGCTGCAATGTGTACAGAAGCGTAATTATACTCGGAGCTAATGTCCTGAACATTTTCGACATGTTGCTCGGAGCACGGCAGGCTTCCCAAAGTCCAGGCTGCCGCCAGCTTTGCTTGGTTCGCCATCGCCGTCTAGGGTGGGGCATATGTCGAGACACCTAGGGCCCTGGCGGAGGTTGCCACTCCCTATCTCGGAAGTTGTTTAGATTGAAACATTCATTTCATAACGGATTACATAGCATACGAATTTCGTGTTAGGCACAGGAACCTTATAACAGGTTTGCATGAGTACAAATCCAAGTGAAGCCGAGCCACCGTTGCATCATTCGCTTTGCCCAGCCATCACTCCGCTTATGTGCCAGCCCAGTATGTTGCGATACGGAAGGAGAGAACCGTGTGCATTGTCTAAGATACATTGAGTAGAGAAAAGACTCGGATTCTATACAGAGAACCTCGGCTATCTCCGGGTATGCCCGTGCCACCTTTACCAATCGGATATTGAACACAGTAGTCGCCTAGTCTGAAACCTTCTGCCTGACAAATCATAGTCCGGAATTCGGTAGACATCCGATCGAATTCCGTACAGATTGGCTTCAAAGTGTGCCGACTGTCTTGTCGCCACAGTCTGAGATCACACTGAAAGAAGCCAAAGTAAAACCAAAGACATCCCTGTGTCTGAAGCCACCCACAAAGTTTTGGCATACAAAGTCGGGTGAGTGATTGTCGGAGGAATGTGCAGGGTTTTGATTGTGCATCTACGATGCGCTAAGCGATGTACAGTAGCGTGCTACGCTAGCTCTCGGATTGCAATGTGCGAATACTTACGTATGGGTTACAGTAGCTGCGGGATCACAAATTTTGTTCTCTTCTGGGCAGCGGTTGCCCCATCCTGACTACTTATGTACTCCTGACCTTAGGATTTGGGAATTTGAGTTGCCGAGTGTGCTGCTATATGGCTCAGAACGAGGTCTAGATGGTCTCTCGGACCTCTTCGGAGTCGGCGATACATCCCTACACAATTCTCACTCTTACTACCCGTCACTTCACTTAACCTTTTTCACCTCCCGATCTCATTTAGCTATCTCTGATTTCGAGTGAGCGATTGTGGATAAACAGCGTTTTAGGAACGTTTCTGTACAGTCGCATCATGAATATTGGCAATATTATAAATCGGAGATCTGAAAGCGAAAGGGGGCCTATTTATGCATATTTCCTGTATAGAACGCTATGTGATTGGAGCAAAGCTCGCGGGCGTAATTGGCCTTGAATTGATTGAGGTAGCCCCCTCTGACGGGCCCCAAACATTTTGACACTCACCGGAAGGTGCAGAAATAGTGCCTAGGGATGGACTTGAGGGGTCAGTTGCCTTAGTCCTCCCATAGGTAGCGGGAAGCGGGGGTTTGACTTTGCTTAGGTGGCTAGTCGCCCTGTTCCCTCGCCGAGGAAGAACCAAGGATGGAGGTCAAATATACCAGGGCCGCTAGCGGCCGAATGTAATATGATTACAAACAAAACAAACAAACTGGAAGGTGGAGAGATGCGCTTACTGGAAGCTGGCTGGAGGTGGCACTGGGCTGGCTGCAATGATTCCACCAGTCCAGACGATCCCGGTCCGCGGTAGGGCTCAGTCCAGTCCGGTCGAATGAGAAGGTCGGACTGGACCGATCCACAGACTGGCAGTCTTGGACTGGACGGGCTTGGTCTGGACCGATCCATTTACGCATATAATTTTGACATTACTTTTTAGCCAAGTACTACCGAAAACATGACTCATCCTCACTTTTTATCACCACTCACCTCACCCCCGAATACCCACTCTGATCGAAACTATACCACTTCTGTGTGTATATTTGGCTCCATCGAGATATATTTTCCGCTTTAAAAGACTAATAAATGGGAAAGTATACCCTAACCCTGGACACCGTGAGGAATCGGTCCGGACCAAGCCCAGTCCAGTCTGTCTGCATCTGGGATCGGTCCGATCCCAGTCCAAAAATTTCTTGGACTGGACCTGGACTGGTGGAATCATTGTCCAGCTCTGTCAAATCACATTCGTCATTTTCCTCTACGCTCTTGTTGACATCATCAACAGAAGTAGAGTAAGTCTTCGCTGTTGCCTCTCCCTGTGTATTTGCTCGAAGTCGCTTTTGATTGTGGCTGGGTCCAGGTGGTGTTGTCTTCCGTTTAAGATTGAGAGTACCAGATGGCGCTGCAGAAACACCATTGTTTGTGCATTGAACTCCATCATTTCGCTGGGCTGAAGGTACATAGTTGCGCTGGGCTGAATATATGTAGTTGCGCTGGGCTGAATGCACGTGGTTGCGCTGAGCTGAATGCAATTAGTTGCGTTGATTAAATTCAGCTGGATATGGCCAGCTGAGTATGCATACATCCGTGGGCATATATGCGTGCAGAGCATTCACCGAGTGTACACGGAGGTGGGGTGCAGGAGTACACTCCGCGAAAGAACCAGTCCAGTCACGGAGGGTGGGACTCCGTGAATGGACCGGTCTCTCCGCGGAGGGACATCTTCCGTGACTGGACTAGAACAGATAATATGGCATCCATTCTCTATCTATGTCTTATGTACGCAGTCAATCAGGGCTGGTTGGAGACGGTACTCATGTACTTGGAGAGTCGAGACCGCGCTTCATCATGGATGGAGTTGCACTTAGAGAAGACATTCAAGCGCACTCGGAGATTATCTTCAGGTAGCAACGCCATCGCGCCAATTTTGGAAAGTACTGAGAAATTTCTTGCTTTCCTCTGCATCCACAGCATTTCCTTCCGCAGCCTTTCGTAGTGATTTGAGTGACTCGGCGACTGTTAACTGTCTAAGCGCCCACTTGACGCTTGCCACTCTGAATTATGGCGGGGTGGGTCCTCGTCGGCCTCTGTACACTACTCTACTAGCCCCTTAGAACATGATGTTAAGTCATCTCCCTTCAATCTTTGATGGCATGATTATCATTTAATACCATATATTATCTCTAGAAAGCTCCCAAATAGCTCTATGGAAACTCAAGTTAAGTCTTCTCTCCTTTCATCCCCACGATTGTGAGTTAACCCCTGAACGGAGTCTCAGCTCGCGGCCAGCCCAAATCGACCAACGTCAAATGCACCTCCAAGTACACCAGAGCGCAGTCTCCAAGTAAACCTCCAAGCGCGCTTCAGTGCCGTTACCAAGCATGCTAGCGTGCCATCTCAAGATCGACCGTGTGTACATATTGTGATAGATAGATCTGAATGCATGACTTTTTGCGATCATTCAATTAAGAGTAGTAACAGAATTTTCCCACTCAAGCGGTTTCCCGATGCACCAGTAGTGCTTCCAAAGAATATGTCAATAGACCCAGGTACTCTCAAACTGATCAACGGCACTCCGAGTGCGAGATACTCCTAGACTTAAGTGTCTACCCTTACGGTACGTTAGTATATTTCAGTGTTGTCAACCGTCCTGAGTTAGGACGGAACGGCGCCGTCTTTTTGAGGTCGGACGGGGACGGACGGAAGGGACGGCCGTTGACGGTAAATTTCCGTCCCCGGCCGTCCCCGGCCGTCATCGGCCGACATCCATTGATGATTTGCGAGTCATCATACATAATAGATATTCAGTTATAATAAGTACATTTCTCCACTATCTTGACTGTGAAGCAAGATCCTTCAACATCTGCTCGATCCGAATCTGAATTCTTACTACTGATTGAGAGTCTAGAAATATAGATAAATCTATTTATATCTTGTACCGCGCGCTGTACAGTTGCAATATATGTATTAATAGTAACCGCCCGATGTCGGCCGGTGACGGTGGATGACGGCCGATGACGGTATTTTTGCCGTCCCCGGCCTTGGCGCCGCCCCGTCCGTCCTGCAGATATTGCGGACGGACGGGACGGTTGACAACACTGGTATATTTTACAGTTTACGTATGAGCAGGATAGAGCTCCTGGATTACTTAGTTGACCATACGAACCGGGCTTTCTATTTCCACGCTCAGTATTGTTAATGCTGAGTTAAATAGTCCGCGTCTCGAACGGCGACCGGGTAGGTGGGAATCCTCGAAGACCCCGGGGAAATGTCGTATCTTATAGAAAACAATCCCATACTTAGCACCTCCAGTCGGAGTTGTCGGGAGTGTAAACTACCATAACACTAGGTTATTGGTAGTGATGGGTGTTGGACGAGTTGCCTAGGGTAAAATGCTCCAGCTAGATATCTCGAGCGAGGAGTGATAAACTATAATTGGCTCGGCATCTAAAGCTCGAGCTCCGATTCTAGCTTTAAAATTACTAAGTATTGGTCAAAGGATATGTTGAATTGTGTGTTACTTGTTGTACGGTGTCCGGTGTCCTGTGTCCTCTGTGCTGAATCTCTCTATTGACCTAAACTCACTGACTCTCGCTAAGTCTAATTGACATGTACACAAGAACTAAAGTGCATGCGGCTCCGCCGCTCTCAACCCTAAACCAACCCACGTGATGACCACACTCAAATCCGTCCCCACACTCCTCCAGGGCGGTATCACGACCGTAAGTGCTAAACTCTAAAGAAAACAAAGATAGAGCTTTGCCTGAAGGTCCTCCCAAACAATCAACCGTACCTGGAGCTCCTCCGAAGCAGTTAACCATGCCTGGAGCTCCTATCCTCTCGCTCGATATCGCTTTCCTGCAACCTTCACATCCAGCCGGAATAACCCTCCAATCTGGCGTGCCACGCCCGCAAGATTTCCTCGACCAGTACTCTCAGCCGGCGCTTTGTCGTATATCTTGATTCCATAGCCGTTGACAGGCACAATCTGCAATCCCCGATCCATAAGCCGCGATTGTGACAGCGAGTTGTTTGCTCCTTCGACATGCAAGACGTTTCTCACAACTACTTCGTGTATACGGTGGCGGCCTCCAGGTAGTCGAAGCCTCAACCGAACATCTCCGTGCCCGATGGCCTTGCCCGCTGCCCTTCCCGCAAAGTCACGGATCTCCTGCCCTTCTCTTTTGCTATACTCAGTGTACCATTCGAACTTTCGCCGATCTCCGGAAATGTGAGTAGTGGTGGCACAATCCAAGTACCAGCTCTCCTTCGATTGGCTCTCTCCGTTTGTAACTGTCATCCAATAGTTCTCAATTGATGTCGTCGTCGTCGCTGCGGCTGCGGCTGCGGCAGTCTCTGTTGGTGCTGCGCTCTCCACTGGTGCAGTGCTTGGACAATACCTTGCATTGTGCCCCATCTTATGGCATCTGTAGCATTCCTGAGTATCCCTCGATTTGGTGCCGCGATTCGCATGCTTCTCATTCTCCCAACTGCTACCATCGCTCTCACTGCCGCTATCACGGGACTTCCGGGACTTCTGAGAGTGCTTTGAATTCCGCTTCTCGCTCTTCGTCCGCAACTTTGAGAACATGGCTGCCGCCTCCGAATCGTCGTCCTTCTGTAATCGCGCTTCGTGGGCTTTCATCTTCACAATAACCTCCTCCGGTTTGTCGGCCAGGGTATCGATCTTGTCGTACATCAACTGGGTGAAAAACCGCCAATCATCATCCTTCGGTACGCCCTTCATCAGGTAATAGGTGTGCTCGCTCTTCGGCATCGTACCACTACCAGTACTACTTGAGCTATCGGTATCGGCGCAAAGATTGAAGTCATTCACATAACTCTGAATCTTCGATGCGTACTCCTGTACATTCTCACAATCGCTCAATCTCACAGCTGACATCTCGTCTCGCAAAGCCCAAACATTCAGCTTCACCTTCGACTTGTAGTCCTCCTTCAGCTGATCCCACAGCGCCTTTGCGTCTTTCTGAACGCCATACTGCTGCTGCAATGACCGCTCCATCGCGAGGAGAATGGTCGACCACGCGATTCCGTGCTGCTTCTTCCATGCTTTAAACTCAGTCGCGTCTTTTGCATCCGGTGCTTCCTCTGTACCGTCGACAATGCCGAGAACCTGCTTCTGCTCCAAGAGTATTTCTATTTCCAAACTCCAGCTCTTGTAGTCTGTACCATCAAACTTCTTAATCGAGATCGCTGTCGATTCGGCCATCTTGTCGTCCGTACACGCGTCGAGTCTGTACTCCTCCGAGACCGTGTCGATGATGCCGCAATTCGAAATCTCTATCCGAGTCGAGTTCGTCCAATCAGCGAAGTGCCCGGGCTCATAACCTGTTGTACGGTGTCCGGTGTCCTGTGTCCTCTGTGCTGAATCTCTCTATTGACCTAAACTCACTGACTCTCGCTAAGTCTAATTGACACGTACACAAGAACTAAAGTGCATGCGGCTCCGCCGCTCTCAACCCTAAACCAACCCACGTGATGACCGCACTCAAATCCGTCCCCACATTACTGATGAAGTCTCTTGGCCTATCTAAAAATAGAACCTACGCCTTATATACAAAAAGAGTTGGAGATCCCGCAGAGATACCGCGGTGACTGTCAGACGTGGTAATCGGAATGGTGTGTAGAGTGGTGGCGGGTGGTAAGAATAAGAACTTGGGTATGTATGAACCGACAGCTTCGAGAGATCTCTCCACTAGTGTTCCGACTATGAAGGGAAAGCGGTGTGAATTGGCAGTGGAGCGATGTCTGTGTCAGACTGCCTAGGTACAAGTCTAAAGGTCCAAGATGCATAAAGAAGGGAATAGTAAAGTGTGAAGTCTACAAGAGCAGTCACGAACCTCAGTGCTGTATCAAAAACTAGATCTCGTAGGAACTGGATCTGTTACGATATGGAAGTTGGGGAGAACCGTCTGTGTGTATTCTATGGTACAGAGAAGAGAGAAGGAGAAAGACTCGAGATATATACAGGAGGCGTCGGCCCCTGCAGCAGCACCGTGTATCAGATCTGTAACATATCTCCGGCACAAATATACCTGTAACAGGATCTGATTGAAGCAATCGAGTGCAATTTAATGATAAGTGGAGATATAGATTAGATTAGATGCTAGCGATTATCGCGATCGAAGCATTACCTGCGGCCATTGTCTAATACAGAGGGTATGAAATATTTTATTTTTACCACATCATCAAATCATCTGATTGACACTCTTTCGCTGATTCCAATTATTTCAAAATGTCTTGGACTGTCGTGGAGTTCAGGCTGGGTGTGGCGTGCGGCTCAAGGCGATAAGATATTTTCGCGGTTCCTCGTCAAACGAGCATCCCATAGAGTCGAACATCGCTCCCTCCAGGCCCGCCGACGTTGATATCAACAACGAATACCAGTCACTAAGCTATACGGTCCACCACTGTCTTTTTCTTCGTTACCACTCGATTCTCCCTCCCGTCGCCAAGCCCTTCGCTCCCCTTCCGATACTACGCGCAGCATGATGTGCTCGGGGCCCTCAACGTCAACGGGTTCCTCATCCCCTTTCCGCCATCCCCGCGATCGTGCTAAACTATGACATCTCTGCGGTAGTTAACGGTTCTTGTTAGGTTGAGGGTGACATCGTTTTGCTCATCAGTCGGCGCACTGCTACCCTCGTCTAAGTAAACACGGCGACCGGCATCGGAAGATTGACATCATTGTCGGAGGTGCGCGCAAACCGAATGAAAAACAATTAGCGCTAGCAGAATATGTGCAAGGATACAATGGAGATGGGCCTTGTTTCGGCTGCCGAGGATTGGCTGTTAGAGGTAGCGAGGTAGAACCGATAGGGCGGGGTGTTACTGTGGGAAGATTGTGAGGCTTTTGGAACCAGGTTAAGGAAGTCGATGGAAGGGTGGTGCGTATCTTTGGGTGTATGTTGGGGTATGGGTGCATGGGCTCCGGTTTGTTTTTGGATCCGGAATCTGGTTGGTATTGTGTTGGACAGTATTTTAGATGGGGGCTTATCTATTGGTTCTCTGTGCGGTTGTAGCAGACTATACCTACCTGCAGTATAAGCTATTTTGACTCTTTGCCCGGTTACATGTGAGCCGGGAAAGAATGGTTCTTGGACGTGACGGGGCGAGGTTCCAGTATATCAACCGGTGCTCATCCATCCTTGCGTGTAAACGCTGCATATTGGTGCGACCGACGCTGTCACGGGACGTTCTTCCATGTTTACCCCAATTGTGGAGGCTTTGTCGTACAAGAATGAACTGGCATCGTGTGTTTATGTAAGAACGGGCTTCGCGTGATGATGCTATATGTGTGTGGGCTCCGGATTTGCTTTCGTAATGGCAGAAAATCCCATGTTCCACGTTACACCGGATACCTGGCTTCGGGTTGACTAGATTTAAAGTATGAAGTATTCCTCCAACAAAGGTGGTTCTCTTACTTTCGCCGAGCACAGATTATGTACTAACCACATCAGTGAGAAATATATCACTTCGGCCATGGAAGAGCAGCACCCTTATCTCCTGTAGTCAAGTTAGGCCACTACAAGTTAAATTATCCATCCTAGGTGTCTTCTGCTTGCCGGGCCGCATCTGCATGTATTCACCCGCACAAAGTGCTTGGCGGCTATTTAGGCTTGTATCACTGTGTGCTAAAAAAGCATAGACTAGGAGTGAGCTAGTCTTAGAGCCCAAACCACGACCTCTTTCGTAAATCCGGCACCAGGTATCAATCACCGAGTGATTCTATGTCAGATTCAACATCTCCGTCAAAGGAACAAACTGAAAGTTTGGATGTAATTATTATGATTCAGAAGGCTTCTTGTAAGTTGCAGATACAGTTTTCTGTACCAGGAATCTCTCGCTGTTGATAGGATCAAGGTTTTTTGAGAATGGCAATGTACGCGTACTCTCACTACTCCGCCCATAAATAAAAACTGAAGCAATGGTATTATGAATAGACGGGTGATGCTTACCATATCAAAATCTCAGACAATCGCGAGATGTAGATGACACTAGAATTCTTTTCCGATTTGGCATACTGTAGCTAGCCTAATGCATCGAACTGCAGGAATCCTTGTTCGCCACCCTGCAGCTTTCACCCCCCAGAGATCACCATTTAAGAGATTTCGCTGCGCCCTCGCACTTGGTTTTCGCAGCATGCAGCTGGTCATGTATATGCACTGCCTGCAACAAAATTGAGATGTCGAATACCAGATATGACGATAAGCTAAGCGGACACTTTGCACCGAGATTTATGCATGGGGAATGCAGCGACACCGCTACTGATTGGCAGCAGAACACACAAACCAGCTAACTAGCTGCATCAATACTCTCAGTATGCAATAGCAGATACCAAAAGAGCGAAATCTGAATTCAGTGCCTTGCATATCATCCTGCCCCTCACGCAGCATGCAAGTGTTGCCGGAGTCTGAAGAAAAGGGGCGAGATCTCTCTATTTATAAAATTAATGACTCGGAAATGCATGCGATATTGATAATTACCAGGGTTCAGGGTTTCACTTGAAGCGAGCCACTCAGACGTTTCGGTGCTTTCTCCCACACCAATTATACATGCCTGCTAACTTCTACCGAAACTGAACGGTCGATGCGAAAAAATTACATAAGTATAAGTGATGCCGTTGCAACGACGTGGTAATTGTTCGCTTCCATCACAATCCCAATCTGTGGCGGCCAAAGCTGTTGAGCGGAATCATTCAAGTTTCAACAGCTCTCACATTTATTATATATCTTGGAGGTCATACGCACGATCAAAATATTCCAAATGATACCAACCATGACCGAATCAGCTGTTCTTTTTGCCGCAATGTTGTGTGTATGCCAACAGTGATATCCTGCAGACATTGACAGTCGACTAGGCTAATAACGCACTTCTTCGATTACTTCCGGAAGCTATTCAAAAAGCGATCGGGTTTGAGCACCGCTGTGACTGTGCATTACCATATCTGACGTGAGCGAAGCAGCAACTTGGCTCCACCGGATGGTTGACACCCTTGAACCATCAACGCAGTCTGATGAAGGCACATCAATGTCTCACTTAAATAGATCTACCGTGCGATATCTTGGACAAACCAACTACAAAACCCAATTGCTGAAAACCTTCAACATATCAGCACAACTTTTCGGCACGTCAGTGTTTGCTTCATTCATACCGGCCGTGTTAGCCGATAGTGGTGGGGACTTTAGCAACAATCTCTTCTCGGATCTTGCACCTATTTTGGCACTATTCGGAGAGCAGGTTGCTAAGCAGTACATGAGCCACTCAATGAGTTGGATTGAAGATCTCATTTTTGCGATGGCACCCCTAGGTATCATCACTGCTATCACCGGTGCGATCAGGGTTGGAGGCCCACCTTCTTTGAAAGCGATTATCGGACGTGCGCGAGAAGGCAAAGGGGTAGTTGAAGTTGAATTGATGTCTTCCACGTCTTCTGACGTGTGCGAGCTGTGGAATGGGGATGGCGTTGCTAGAATGTTAGGAACGACCGACCCATCCCCAGTCATTGAGATATTACACTTTGAATCTATAGACGGCAGTGGTCCAAATGAAATTGATGCGCAGCCACTCCTAGAGCGCCGGAACCCTTATCTCGCTGAGATATATGACTTTGAATCCGGCAAAGAGGCTGGCATTTTTATACAATCTGAGCTCCATCATTCTTCCGCGAACGATGAAATAAGCGACACAGCGCCGCCGAATCTTGGCGTTAATATTGGTCTCCAGCAAGTAACTGTCCTGGAATTGAGAGCGGTTGCTTTAATAGCAACCCTCGTGCAATTAGGAGTTCTGGTATTTGCAGGCCTTAGTGTATTATCGCCTTTAAATTCGACACTCAAGAAGGATAATATGCCAGTAAAACTTTATTCATTCCCCTTAATGGCTGCTGGAACCGTAGCTCTGGTCATAGGGATGTTCTTGTGTGCACGCATTATCGAGCGAAGTACGGATGAGACAACATGGACCGTTGATAATCGACAGGCAAATATTCAACCTAAGGTAGCCTGGCTCCAAAGGGGAACAATTGTCAACGATCAACAATTTGATTCGTATTTCATACAGAGTCAAAGTTCTAGGTCCAGTGTAAGCGGCATTCGCCGACTGTTATCCTATGCATTCCCCAAGATATGGCAGAACACAAATGCCGGAATTCAAATCAACAAATCTCGAAAGGCAAAAGGGCTTGCACAGGAAAACTTGGCGATTTTAGCGACATTTGTCGGCATGTGCGGATTCGTCGCACAGTTCATCGGTTTAAGAGGTATGAATTGGTCGGTAACTGTCGCCCAGCTGGTAGCTACGGCGATTGTGACCATTCTGAGAGCGGTTATACGCCGAGGTTTAGTGTTGGATCAAGTGAAACGAGAGAAGCTTCCTACAGGTTATGAGCTAGATTGGACGGCTCAGAAGATCAAAAATTGCCGTGACTGGAGTGTAGTCATAAGGAGAGCGGGCCATTGGCCAGACGGCAGCAATTGTTCAGAATCCGACGCTGACAAATCATGCGATGGACTTGCTACCGAAGTAATCAACGCTAGATGCCGATTAGGTGAACTTTGTAAGTGGGAAAGCCAGTGGCAAACAGTTGTGATTGCGACGGCCACATCAATAGAAGCTGTCATAAACTACTTATATGCCAGTGTGGATGTCGGCGTTACAGGCCTGGCAGATGTATTCGAATGGGAGCTAGTCGTTGAAGTCCAGTCAGCCGCCACAGTGCCTAGTCTTCCAGGATTTGAGTTGGTCAAAATGAGAATGTTGCGGAGGTGGTTAGATGGTCGAGGCTGGGGTGAGTGGAAGGTGGATCAGTGCATGTTGGAAGCGGTTTTAGGACTGTGGATGCTTTATCACAGAGGTCACAATGCTCAAGAAAAACTCCGGGTTATTGATATTGGAAGGAAGATTTATGAACGATGGATACAGCGCCAGAGTGAAGCGATTATGACAGACAGCTCCGGGATAATTGATGGGAAGCCTCTACGCATTTTTGGGAAACCGTCAATTACGCAATTTTCATCGGACCTGCTTGTGGTTATGTCAGAATCTCCGCTAGAAAATATCTGTGGTCAATTCATACTTTCTGCATTTTTATCTGATTTTGCCAAGCAGTGTTTGAAGTCAATAGGTGGAAGAGTTCGGATACGAGGCGGTCAACAGGGGATGAGGGCATCTTCTTTTGGATGGAGCAATACAGTCTTGGACGACCTCGCGAATATGGTCGAACGAACAGGTCTGGCAACTTCTGAGGAGGCGTTTCTAAGTATTGTTCCACCACTAGATAAGGCAGCAAAACTTCCAGCAAATCTCGATATCCCAGAGGCATTTTCCGATACAGCCAAAGAAATAGCGACATATCTCGATGGGAGACAATACAAACAGGCTAAGCTGCTTCTTCTGTGGCTTTTAGATACAGCAGAATCTGATGCTAGGGCGCATGAAGCTGATGGGAATTGGAAAAGTGCTTGTGAAGTATACCTTCTTCTTTGCAATACTTATGACAATATTGAAGGCGGCAAAGACTATGTTTGCGAGGCCGAACAATTCATGGGTTTATTCTGCGAAAGACTATTTATTTTCTTCCACTCAAACTCAGCAACGAAAGATCGAGCTCTATCATCTGTACTCAAGCTAGTGCAAGACACCATAGGAGATTTAAGGGAAATGGAGACCTGGATGTCAAGGCTGCTGAAGTGGCAGACTAAGCTAGAAGGATGGGAGAAGGGTACCGACAGCTTCATAGCTACCTACGGAGAGAACAAAGAGACATTGCACAGTGCGTTAGAAGGAGGAAACTGTTTAATTGTGGCCCGGATGCTTAAGCTACAAAACGTTGATGTTGACACTAGCGACTCCACAGGAAGAACTCCGTTGATTCTTGCAACCATCGCAGGCCATGAATCAGTTGTATCGCAGTTGTTGGCAAGGAAAGCTAAATCTGAGACGCGGGATCATCTAGGAAGGACTGCCATGCACTATGCTTCAATGAACGGGTATACATCGATTTTACACATACTGTTACGATATAGCCAAACCCACGATGGATTCGCGATTCAGGACGCACATGGTAAGTACCCTATCGACCTGGCGATCGAGAATGGAAAAGGGTCAGCTGTATCTGTCTTTATCTTTTACGGTGCAGACTGCGACGCATTGCCTACGGCAGCGCGGAGTGGCAACGAGTCAGCAGCCCAACTACTACTTCAGAATGGTGCCAGCATCGAGGCCAAGGTTGGCGCAGATGGTTGGACCGCGTTGCATCAGGCAGCCGGGAACGGACAAGAGCACACAGTGGGGCTACTGCTTGACTACGGGGCCAGTGTCCAGACTAAAAGTAGTAAATATGGTAGGACAGCGCTGCACCTCGCAGCCCACAATGGGTTTGAAGCGACCGTCCGGTTGCTCCTCGACAGATACGCAAACATTCAGGCTAAAGACCTCGGTAGTTGGACAGCCCTTCACCTAGCAGCTCAGAACGGACACGATGCTACAGTGCAGTTGCTGTTTGACCGCGGTGCCAACATTCAGGCCAAGAGTAGCGGAGAAGGCAGGACACCACTGCACCTCGCAGCTCAAAGCGGGCATGAAACTACAGTGCAACTGCTTCTCGACCACGGAGCTAACATCCACGCCGAGGGTACGTCCAACCGCCGAACATCGCTGCATCTGGCAGCACTGAACGGATACAAGACTACGGTGCAAATTCTTCTCGACCGCGGCGCAAATATCCGTGCCACGGGTATCGGCGGTTGGACAGCGCTGCACCTCGCAGCACAGAACGGACACGACACCACGGTGGAGCTATTAATCGACCGTGGTGCAAATATTCAGGCTAAGAGTACCTTTAACCGTCGGACAGCACTGCATCTCGCAGCAATGAATGGATGCGTAACTACTGTTCAGCTGCTGCTCGACTGCGGGGCTACGATTCATACCAAGAGCAGTGCAGACGGCCGGACAGCACTTCATCTAGCAGCACAAAACGGTCACCTGGCAACAGTCCGACTGCTTCTCGATCGTGGCTGTAGCTTCGAAGCCACAGATAGCATCGGCGACCTGACAGCACTAGACTTGGCAGCTCAGAGCGGACACGAGTTGGTAATTGAGCTACTCCGCAGTCGAGCCACCACCGACAGCTAACCCTGGCCTAAACCAACAACCTCGTTTATTGCTACTGTATCCGGTGTAACGTTAGTCATCTTCTCCAGCCTCAAATCTACCAACGATTATCAGCTATAGGTTGACATGCTAAATGAATTCGATAAGTTCTAGTATTTTTCTCCTCGCCTCATGCTTTAGCTGTTCTAGTCATTCAGTATCTCTGCATGGCTGGTGGACGTTTGTTTGCCCGAGGCTACTCGCTCATGGACAGCTGATGCTACGCTGCGGATAATTTCAATCGATATGTTGAAAGTAGAGATTGAGAAGCTGGATTGTGTACTATCTAAGAGGGCCACAAGGCCATGTATATATGGTCATACAAGTGCGAATGCGTACGTACTCATCTATATATAGATCCGGCTGAATGCCTTCAGCAAGAGAGTAATCTCCGGCCACACGAAGGTTGAGATCTATTTATGCAACACGATATGATACAGATGTACGTGAGTCGGAGCCCTAGGGTTTGTGACTGCTCTTTTAGACTTTGCACTCTACTCTTTTCTTCCCTACTATCTTGGATGTTTAGACCTGTACACAGTCATCGCACCATAGTCAATGCACACGGTTCTCCCCAACTTCCATATCGTAACACGATAGGTTCTGATTGGGCGAGTGACATCCAGTGATGTACCCCCGAGATCCAAATTCAGTCTATAATTTGGCTAAGTATATCCAAGATGGCACTAACTCTACTTATCAACATAGCGGAACATATGCAACAGCCAGTACACACTAATGCAAATCGTTAAAGAGCTTTCAGTGTTTACAATTAAGTATCAAATACAGGAAGTTCCGATCCCTCGTCACGCCATATATTATCAATCGTCACAAATTAGAGCGAAGTGAAGAATCGTGACATTTTCTTAGATTCGCGAAAAAGAGTATCTGCATTCCTCTCATATGTGCAGACTGCATGCGGACAGAATCTATACTATGAAAATCAGATGTATTATATTTACTACGTCATCTGCAAACTAGTCCTAATCTGCATTTAATCATAAGCCATCACTCAATCCCATTTCCAATATATCTGTTGCGATAGTGAAGGGGAGAACCGCGTGTATTGGCTATAGAGCGATGACTGTCTAGGTACAGGTCTAAAGGTCCAAGCAGTGATGTCAACCGTCCCGTCCGTCCGGGATCACTGCGGACGGGGACGGACGGCAAAGTCGCCGTCCGTCCGAGGGCAGGACGGAAACGGCACCGTCTTTTTGAGGCAGGACGGGGACGGACGGCAATGACGGCGAAGTAGCCGTCCCCGGCCGTCATCTGCCGACATCCATGGATCTCGTGCATTGAACATTACAAAATCTCATAAAACTAGTTACATCTAATCTCTTGACCTCGAAGCAAGATCATTCTGCATCTGCTCCATCTTAACCATGTCTGACTCTGTTGCTCCAAGAATAAGCCTTGTGTCACCCAAGAATTCAGACACTCACAAGCCTAAATGATATCATTACTTAAGCGATTTGGTAGGTCGCTGATAAGCACATTGTTGAGCAGGTACTTCGTCCATCTTTGTAAACACTTCATTTAACTTTACTTTCGCTCTTGCACAGTGGTTTTATACATAGATAGAGTGCATCACGGTATTTATATATTTTACCGCATGCTATCAAGGCTTCATTGGGTTTAATCCAAGTATATACTCTAACCGCCCGATGTCGGCCGGGGACGGTGGATGACTGCCGGGGACGGGGTTTATGCCGTCCCCGGCTGGTCCTTGGCCGTCTAGCCGTCATTGACATGCTTGGACGGGACGGACGGTTCTGGCGCCGTCCCGTCCGTCCTGGCAAGAATTGGGACGGCCCACCGTCCCCGGCCGTCGGACGGGACGGTTGACATCGCTGGGTCCAAGATGCGTAAGGAATGGAAGAGTAGTGTGAAGTCTAAAAGAGCAGTCACGAACCTTAGGCTCTATCAACAATATCTGTTACGATATGGAAGTTGGGGAGAACCGTGTACGTGTATTCTATGGTACAGAGAAGAGAGAAGGAGAAAGACTCGAGATATATACAAGAGGCATCAGCCCCTGCAGCAGTAACCGTGTATCAGACCTTGTTGAAAGCAAAAGAGAAAGGATGAAGAAGCTCAATTGTCTATCGATACAAGAGAAGGAAAACACTAGACTTATATACAGAGAAAAGACCATACTCGGCGAAGCCGAGTATCACAACCGGAGCCTGAAGCCGAGTACCAGTGCCGGAGCTAGGCCTCCTCCTCGGTATGGGGCAGGCGAGGCCCATGGGGGCTACAAGCCACCGGCCTGATGCCCGTAGCCTTAGGCCGATGAGGGCTGTAAGCCCCCGAACGCCACCGATGCCACCAGGCCAAATCTAATGCCAACAGACCTGTAACATGTCTCCGGCACATATACACCAGTAAAAACATGTATTACTATATGATCTGAAAGGAAGCAGTGTTCTCAACCGTCCCGTCCGTCCGTCCTGACCTAGGACGGGGACGGGACGGCGCCGTCTTTTTGGAGCAGGACGGTTAGGACGGTTAGGACGGCCGATAACGGAGCTTTCTTCGTCCCCGGCCGTCAACTACCGACATCCATGGATGTCGATTTCTCAGTGTACATAAAACATAATCTCATCAAAACATCTATTTGTAACCCTTGTCCCGTGCAATTAGGACTGGATTATCAATCAAGTTTATAAATTATCTAAATATACTCATGTCGCCGAGTGCTAAGCTCGCCACGTGATGTGGCTATAACGCTGCGCAGTTACTGTGCCTCATCACATGGCGAGCTTAGCACTCGGCGACATGAGTATTCTGTAACCGCCCAATGACGGTCGGGGACGGTGGATGTCGGCCGGGGACGGCGAAAACGCCGTTATCGGCAGACAACGGCCGTCCAGCCGTCATTCATATGCTAGGACGGGACGGACGGTCTTGGCGCCGTCCCGTCCGTCCTGGCAAGATCTCGGACGGGACGGTTGAGATCACTGAAAGGAAGTCGCCTGTACTGAGATCGCCGAATTGACTCCCAGGCTACGGACTCACAGTCGTAGACTCAGCCACGAGTTTTCACTCGCCACCGCCACTGCCACTGGCATTTGCAATCGTGAGCTTCCATAGACTTCCATGGAGTTCCAGACCTTCATGTATATAAAGACAGAGCTTCTCCCTTAGATAGTAGAATAGACTTCGTCAGCTTTACATTCGTAACAACATGTGTTAATGTGGATGCTTCTAAGACTTGTTGATTGACTCGATCTCTCGAGGGCCGAAGGCCCGTATATTTACAGACTTAACTCCCATATCCATATCCAGATTTGGTCTCCATATCTATATCCGTTTGCATATCCGCTTGCACTGATATGAGCCGTCTGCACCGATATGAGCCGCTCTCCTGAGGCATATCCTCATACACCAATACATATCAAACGGAACTGAGCAGTGAGGCTCACGATGCAGATACACATGCAACATGTACTTGAAACAGGTTTTCCAGTGGATCCTCTGTCATTCCATTCAACGATTAAGAGCTTATACCACTGTATCAGTCACGCAGAAGCAGCCCCACACCGTTCGTGGCATCCCGAAACGAGCGTGGTGGCCTTAATGCCACAGGAACTACGGTGTAGCATATAGTTGTTACTTCATGTGAATTTCAGATGAATAAGAGGCTCATTACTGCGAACTATCCGTTCATGGTTCAACTCAAACCCTCGTCAAAAATTCGAGGTCGAGTAATTACTCCACAACGTTAGGAATCACTGAGCTAAATGAGGATGGATGACCAGCAAATCGATTTCACAACTTGGACATCATATCGGTCTTGGTGGTAGCAACCACATTTGTATCACATTACCGATCAATCCGGGCAGTGAGAATATTGATTAGAAAATAGTATACAGGCACATGCACAGATGGCTATGCGGAACGACGATTGCAGTTTAGAATGGCTGAGGCAGGTACATTCTAGGGTATGAGTATATTTAATCGACGAAAGAGTTTAAAATCTGCTAAACTGCGAGTGATTTCATTTATGATTCATGAACGACAACGTGCTCCAATTCTAGGATATGGATGATGTTAGATCACTCCCGACAGCTCACAAGTCGATATGCTTGTATGGGCGTGGTAAGTTGGTGGATATGAGGATGCTAAATACTATTTGATTAGTATGTCTGCAATTCGAGCACTATCACTACAATTCGTGAGCAGTGAAGGTTTGTCTGCGCTGCCCTAAAGCACCAATTTCTCAGACTGTTGCATGTGGACTGTCTCCCTTAGCTTACTGCGAATGTCAATTTTTTGGGAACCGGAGGAAGCACTAGCTGCATTGGGACACTCTAGCTTCTAGTGCGTTTCATATTGCGAGCTAGTCTCAACATAGTTTACTCAATGAACAGTTTCTCTATGACTGGTATGTACTTAAGTACTTATCCTAGTCCAGGCAGCATGCCCATCCTGTCACAGCTGCCTCTCTGAGTTATGGTTTCCTCGCGGCTGGTGTTGTGATGAATACGGTGAGGATCTTTGGGCTACCGTTGTTGTTGAGATACTGGTAGCTAAGTTACGTAGCGACTTTTCGCGTGTGCTTGAGCAACATCGACGGCAATTTCAGGGCGCAACGGAACCACTTATCCTCATTTGCGTTGTCGTGGGGCCACTCAACGCTATCATAACAGTCTTCAATTTTTTAGTAAAGGGTATATTAGGATGGGATCCGACGACGACAGATTATGGCTGCATGGTCATTAGCTGGTGAGCACTTAGGACGCATATCATGGGTTTTGCGATGGTCGAGGTACCCGCTGCCCCCCAAAGCCCAATTTTGGACAAACCATGTCTGCAAAGCCCAAACCAAAACCATAAGTCCAGTACCACATGAATGCCACACAAGCCAGTTTTATCAAATCACTGCCAAAACCGCAACAACCATATCATGCTAGAGAATGGAGTTTCCAAAATACCGTAGATATTAGAACTCAACGCTACACCGTCCAAGTCGAAGTGTGTCAGATGGCCTGGGAAACTTGAACAGAGGTAGGGGAATTGGAGCTAGAATTAATATCGAGGTCCATGATCTTGCATCAGTACCGGCATCTGGGTCAGTATTAGAATGTGAATTCTATCGTCCCAGCCCTCTTAACCCTCATTCATGCCTAGGGACAACATCACGGGTGGAGCAGTATCAAAGTGATATGAAGCTTTAGACAGTTGTTGGTGAGCTTGCAACTTGTATTGCATGATAGGCCTCTGTCTTCTGTGGCTAGAGATGAGTCTCGTATGGCTAGAGATGAGTCTCGTATGGCTAGAGATGAGTCTCGTATGGCTAGAGATGAGTCTCGTATGGCCGGAGATTACTGTCGGCCTGATAAAGTCTATACATAGATGCGTACGCACGCATTCACACTTGTACTCATATATATATGACCTTGTGGCACTCTTAGATAATATACAATCAAGCTTCTCTAAGTATCACTATTTCAACAACTTGGTAACTTCACCTATTGAGTGATATGCGGTGATCGACTCCCGAAGCTATGAGCCTACATTTATTTGCAAGATTTAAACAAATGGTGAAGAGTTCTCACATCTGATAGAACCGAAGCCCCATAGAATATAGTCCAGCTTCTGCGTGCGTTCTTGAGCTGATGGGCCAGTGCGTTGTATACGGAATGTATTGCAATTTACCTCATCCCACTCTTTCCAGTCCGGTAATAAAATGATAGTCTAACTACCTAGGTTCCAACCCAGCCGTTGATGTCATATAAATAATCACTCGTCGAAGAGGTCTTACTTATCGACCTAGGATCTTCCCACAAATGATGCTTACCATTATCCAGTTCCATCAACCATATCTGTTGACTGAGGCATAATAGATGTATACACCTTAATCGTTCTAACCTTTGATTTTGAGGTATTAACAGCTATCATACGTGATGACGGCGGGGGTATCTGGCAAACATCCTTCTGATACCTGAGTACGCTCCACAATCTGGTTCTTTCTCCCCTGCCAAATTAACGTCTCTGGGGGTTTCTATACCAACTTCTGTGTTTAGCACCCGAAACCCCCAAGGCAATGCAGCAATTCCAAGTATCATCCTTGGTCCGAATAACTTTAGTAGTCTCGAGAACGGTGACGCCGGGGGCGAATACTGTCGGGTGCCTTTGTTGCCAGTTGTCGCTTTATATTGACTCGGTAAGATTGAGGGCTGGAATTTCCTTCGTTCTCGTGGTGATACAACGGCATCCCGGGCGCTGTAATGTTACCTTTGCAGGGTATCAGGGCTGTGTTTCAGTCCAGCTACAGGCAGGGGTTGCACAGATACCGGGGCTGCTAGAATTTTAAGATCTTCTACTGTTTAGAGTATATTAGTGCTGTGGTTTGGTATTTATTGTTTAGGCATTGTAGGATAGGTTTTTATTGTAGTAGCGCGATGCCTACATAACGCCCGGGGGGTACTGATATTAGACCTGCAGTTGTGGAACGAAGGTAAGTTGTATAATGCGTCTTCCGTGACTCAGCAGCCAACTATTAGATCTTGGATTTGAATTCTGTCAACGATGCAGTCAGAAACATGGGGTAATCTGCAAATAACTTATATTGAAACAAAAGTGTAACTCGCAACCATTCTGCCGAACAACAAACAAGAGGTATGTAAAGTACGTTCTTCCCGCTTATCTTATTCCCAAATTCGAGGCCCATTTCTCAATATAGTTTAATTTTACTACGTCTCATCTTCAGAGTATTCATCCACCTCATATGTGTCGGGAATGTATTCGTCCTTCTCATAGGCGCCGGGAACGTATTCCTCCTCCTCCTCCTCCTGATATGTGTAGGGTATGTGCGTAGTAGTCCTCTTCTTCACTGTAAATTTGTCAAACACAAAGGCCCCATCCGCTGACAGCGTCTTTGCCTGACAATCCAACATAACCACTACTCCTGGCAATTTTTTCATCATATCATGGTTTCCTTCCGCCGCGGCCTTTACGTACCTACCCCAGACCCGTGACTCCTCAAGTCCACACCACAGATGTTGTAACCTCGCAACCTCGTCATCATCCGGGTCAATAACGCTCGCGCAGTGAAACCCCGCAACAGATCCAGGGAAAAGCATAGAGTTGGCGAGGAGGATGTATGCATGGTAGTCGTCTGATTTCTCGGGGATATACGGCTTGGGGATATCCGCGAGAAGCCGGGGCGGGCAGCAAATAAAACCACCCAGGTATGCAACTTCGACGGGTTCGTGCGAAAGATGGATTGCAGAGCCGAAATCGACAAGGGTTGGGCGATGTGTGCTTTTGCCGTAGATGATGTTGTCCCAGCAAATGTCGCGGTGGAGGATGTTATGGTCATGGAGCCAGATGATTGCGGACAAGATATCTGACAGAACGTCCGGTGACTTGCGCTGGTTTTTGAGAAAGGTAGGATTTATGGGATTCCCAGATGGCGTCATCCCGAATTGAGTTTCATTGGGGGTGTAGAAAATAATGGTGGGGAGGTTCGGATGTCCACCCAAACTGGTGATTGCTTTGAGGAGATGGATCTCATTGCTAAGGATGGCATGGTTGCTCCGCTTACGGGAGCATTTGACAGCTACTACCTTGATCAAGGGTGATGCTCTGTTTCCAACTGCGACCATGTCTGAGGGAATGTCAAAAACTTTGAATTCTCCGACGGCGGAGTTATTTGTGACACCGAGCAGTCGTTCGATAGGGCATACTTCTGGTGCGAGCGGCAGATAAGTTTGACGACCAAAACTTGTCACCGAACCATGGCAATCAGTCCTTCCGAAAACTAGAATTGGGGACGGCGAGTTTTTTAGGGTATCCGCTTCCTTAGCGGCAGACTGCCACAACTCTTCACAATTCTGCGCACCTGCTCCAAATTAGCAGGTTCAATCGAAGAATGTGTGGAATCATGTCTGACGAACCAAGTCGTGATGCGGCTGAAATTTTCATTTGGTGAAGCTCCTGGCGCTGATGTTCAATCGTCTTTTCCATCAGGCGCAACCGAGGTTCGGAATTCTTTGCGGTTAAATTGGCAACTCTAAGCTCTCCTCGAACTTTTTCATACTCGAGTTTAGATTGCGATAATTCCTTCAGGTACTTCACCTTGTCTTCCGACAGGTGCTTCATGTACTCCACCTTGTCTTCCGACAATTGCTTCATGGACTTGGATTTGGATTGCGCCAATTGAATGTTCAACTCCTTCTCGAATGCTGACTTGTACAACCTCTGGATCTACACGGATATCAATATCTGTCTCACAAATATGACATACAGTGGAATGGGCGGTTAACCTTACTAACAGTGTCACCAAAGGCAAGTTCCGGTGATTGCAGGTGCAAAGCTTTGAAAACTGACGTGCATCAGAATATGGCGAGAAGCGAACATTAGCAACGTACTCTGTAGGAAACCCTGGGTTGTCTCTTCTGTAAGGATTTCATCGTACGTGATGATGGTACTGAGGTTGAGCGTTGCCATGGCGTAGTTGTGCGGGGAAAGGGAGGTGGGGGCTCCGTATCGCGTTGCAACAGGTATATGAGATCACCAGTCACGTGTGCGTTCGCGCTAAAGCCACATCCTACACCGACTGGAGCCACGCCCCAAGATTGGCATACCTAAGCTGAAACACTGGATGTCAGAGGTATGAGTACTGCACAGTGCATAGTTTCAGTTATGCGCGACAGCGCTTCTACGATGAGCAAAGCGATGTACCGTACCAAGTTAGTCTGCGAATTGCAAGTGAGCGAATACTTACTCACGTAACTAGGGAATCACAATTTATCTTGTCGGGGTAGATTTTTGCCCTATTTATTGCGAGTATAAAGGGAAAGAAGTGTATTGAACTATCTAAGGGAGAATCTATGTCTTTATATACTTTACTAGGTATGGTGGCGGCTTCGCCGCCCCCGTTGGTAAAAAAGAATCCTAAACCCCAAAACCCATGATATCCAGCCAGCTCTCAACCGGTTCACATTATGTCCAGCCAGCCAAGAGCCAGCCCATCATGATTGAATCCAGCCAGTGCAGAGTTAGCCCGTCCAGATTACGTCCAGCCAGCCGAGAGCCAGCCCGTACAGCCAGCCAAGAGCTAGTCCGTCCAGATTGCGTCCAGCCAGCTAAGAGCCAGCCTGTGCAAATTGCATCCAGCTAGCCAAGAACCATCTCAGAGTGAGTATGTCAGGGTTGTCTAGATCGTCTTCAGCCGGCCAAAAGTCAGCCCATCCAAATCATATTCAGTTGACCAGGAGTCAGCTCATCCAGATCATCTCAAGCTGGCCAAGAGCCAGCGTATCTTGACCATGTCCAACCAGCAGAGAGCTAGCCCGTCCAAATCGTATCCAGCGAGCCGAAAGTCAGCCCATCTCAATTGTCTCTAGTCCGCAGATAGCCAGCATATCCAGAGCACGTCCACCCATCTCGATTGTCTCCAGAAATTCGAGAGCCACCCAGTCCAGATCACGTCCAGCCAGCCGAACATGTCCAGATTGTATCCAGCTAGTAGAGAGCAAGCCCATCTCGATCGGCTCCAGAAATTCGAGAGCCAGCCTGTCCAGATCGTGTCCAACTACCAGAAGGCCAGCCCATTCAGATCACATCCAGCTAACACGTCTTGATCGTTTCCAGGAAGTTGAGAGCCAGCCCACCCAGATTGTGTTAATCCAGCTTAGATTGCTGACCAATAGCAGTTGTGAGAGCCACACTCAAGCAAAGCACAATGGTTCACTAATCATGACCGAAAATGACCATCTGCCAGCCAATAAGCATTCTGTAATTTGCCACAGTAAGATGGTACGTACCACCATCAACCAATGAGAGCCAGCCTGTGCAGATTGCATCCAGCTAGCCAAGAACTCTCTCAGAGTGAGTATGTCAGGGTTGTCTAGATCATCTCCAGCCGGCCAAAAGTCAGCCCATCCAAATCATATTCAGTTGACCAAGGTCAGCCCATTCATATCATGTTAAGTTGACCAAGAGCCCGCCTATCTTGACCATGTCCAGCCAGCAGAGAGCTAGCCTGTCCACTTGTCTCAATCATCTCCAGAAATTCGAGAGCCAGCCCGTCCAGATCACCTCAAGATCACGTCCCGCCAGCCGAACCCATCCAAATTGTATCCAGCCAGTAGAGAGCATGCCCGTCTCGATCTGCTCCAGACATTCGAGAGCCAGCCTGTCCAGATCGCGTCCCACTACCGGAGGGCGATCCCGTCCAGATCAGATGTAGGCAGCCGGGAGCCAGCCTGTTGAGATCAATCGAGTATGATTAGAGATATTGATTTGACTATCGTACAAAAGTGATTGGCTAAAGAGCAAAACAGAGAAAGACAGGCAACTATAGATGGGAAAGAAGAGGCATACTCGGTGAAGCCAAGTATTACAGGCGGGGACCGATGCCGAGTATCGCTGCCAGGACTAGACCTACTCTTCGGCATGGGGGCTGGTGGCGGCCCGTGGGGGCCGCAAGCCACAGGCCTGATGCCCCCAGGGTTAGGCCGTGGAGGCAGGGGTCCCGCAGGGCTCACCTGTGTCACCGATCCTCTTTGCGATTTACACCTCAGGACGAATCAAGTGGGTCGAAGAGTATGTATCAGAGGCCGAGGGCCTATCGTTTATCGACGACCTCGGTTGGATGGCGACTGGGAGCGATGTCAACCATGTCGTCTCAATCCTTGAGAGATGCGCAGCAAAGAGCATCGAGTTGGCAAGCAGATGAGGGCTACAGTTCGACACTGCAAAGAAGGAGGCAGTGCTGTTCACGTGCAGGCGGGGCTACTGGAAACACCTCCGCCGACAACTGACAGCAAAGATCAGAGTCGGAAACGGGTCCATACGATTCAACACGCAGGCGACACGTTGAATGGCGGTCTCGATGACAGCACATCTGACGTTTAAGGAGCACAATAACCGATGCATCAAGGAAGCCAGGGCAGCAGAGGCCAGACTCCGATCGCTTACCAAGACATACGGCCTTCTTCCTGAGAGTGTACAGGCCGTCAAAGTGTCGTGCGTCCAAGTGGTCGCACTATATGGGAGCGTGCTCTGGTGGGACCACAGGGAAGTAGGCAGGCGGTATGACCTCCAACTCCTCCTCAATCGACAAGCCAGGTCCATCCTGGGCGTGCTGCCCACGACCCCGCACAGTGCACTAAGGAGAGAGTCAGGGCTTGCACCGGCGCCGGTGACGTCAGACCGCAGACAACAGCAATTCGCAGGGAGGCTTGAAAGCGCATGCACTAACAATCAAAAGGAGCTGCACAGCAACCCCTCCTCCGGGGCGCCGACATGCAGAGTTGTCAGGATAGCGCATGAGCATGGCCGGACAACTGAAGGCATGAACTGGCCCTCCCTGGGCAAAGAACCAGCTGTCACGACCACCATACTAGACAACACCGCTGCGGCCAAACGTGCAGGACAGCCCAGGGCAAGAGAGAAAGAAGCCAAAATCGGAGCAGGGGTCTGGATGTGGTGGACAGATGGATCGCGCTCGGACGATGACTCAGTGGGACCCGCAGCGGTTTGCAACGACGGACATTAATGGAGGTTACACCGCCGCTTTCTGGGCGCCGGACGCATGGAAGTCTTCGATGCCAAACTGTGCGCGATTGGGCTTGCGCTTGAGGTAGCGATCGACAAGAGAGAAACATTGCAGATACATGGAGTGAAGATGGTGGCAATCTTCAGCGACTCACAGGCCACAATTCGATGAGCGGCACACCTGTACCCGGGCCAAGCGCAGCGACTGGCGAGGCAGATCAACAGAAGGGCGCAGAGTCTCCTTGCCCACGGCATCCCAACCGAGATCCACTGTGTTCTGGTACACTCCGGAATACCCGGACCCGAAGGGACAGACGGTCAGGCCAACTTGGCTTGAGACCCAACCAGTAGAACAGTGATAGAGAGGTCATACACCTTGGCCTCGATCAGGGCTAGACGAATCTCCGAGAGACCGTCGGCAGCGAAGGCAGAGTGGGAGGCCGACTCGTGCAGCCAGCACTTCAGCTACAGACTCAAGGGCAAGGCAGGGACCAGAAGACCTATCCCGATGACAAGCGTAAAATCGCTGGCCACCAGGATCTACCGACTGAAGTCCGGACATGCACCCACTAGAGCCTAGCTAAAGAGGTTCAGCTACCGAGATGACGACAAATGCTGGTGGTAAGGAGGGACTGTGCCACAGTCGCGGGAGTACCTCTTCTGCCACTACAGGAGATGGATAGACCACCAGAAGACACTCTGGAAGACAGTGGGACAGGCAACAGGCTGGAAGGCGGGCAGATGCCGGCACATGCAGATCTCTGAGCTTTTTACCATAGAGGAGCGCGACAAGTCGTTGATGGACTATATGGCGGCAACTGAGGTCAGGAAATTTCCGCCCAAATGACGGAGCGGTATGGAGGGGGCTTAGGGCTGGTGGGCTCGGGGGTGGCGCTGGCGGCACCGGGATTACACTATTCTTTCTTTCTTTCTTTCTTTCTTGTCCGTTTTGTCTTTCTCTCTTTTTTCATTTGTCAGCGGGGACGAAGGGTAGCGGGGGGGGAGCTCCGCCATCTAGCCGGCTCGCCCGGAGGAGGAGGGGATCTCAGGGTCCTGTCATACTCTAATTAGAGTCAATACAGTATGATTAAACAACAACAACAGGGTTAGGCCGAAAGCCACACAAGCCATCGGGCCAAATCCCATGCCAACACTCCCCCTTTGGCCAAAGGCGTTCCAAACAAAGTGAACAAACCAATTAGAAAAGGCGGAACAGAAGAGAAACAAACGAAAGCCCTAAATCCGTGTACACATCCTGAAAGTAGTTGCTACAGTCATCCGTTTGGAGGGTCGAAGGTACGCAATGTACAGCTCACAATGGAGCTTCCTATCCTCACCATGTGGACTCTAGACTTCGTGGATACATGGCCAAATTGCCACAGCCGGTCTCTTGGGGTCCACTGTCCCGAATCGCATACCTGTGTGTCAGCCGACATCGCCCGAGTATCCGCAGTCCATAACCCATACACATCGTAGATATTTTCAATAGCACACTGCATTTCCAAAGGTTGTTGGTATAAGGAGTAATTGACTCGAGGAGAGGCGGTCGACACGAACGAGTAGTCTACATGAACAAGTAGTTGACACGAACAAGTAGTCGACACGAACAAGTGGTGGACACACAGATGGTAGATGGTGGAGTGGTCGATATGCAGTGTTCTCAACCGTCCCGTTCGTCCGAAATTACTCAAGACGGGACGGGACGGCCAAACGCCGTCCGTCCGAGGGTAGGACGGAAACGGCGCCGTCATTTTGAGGCGGGACGGCGACGGACGGATAGGACGGTCGGGGACGGAGCGGGGCCGTCCCCGGTCGTCATCTATCGGCATCCATGGATATTTCTCAATATACATAATCATTTTATAAAACTCATTAGATTTGTTCTGACCTTGAAGCAAGATCATTTAGCATCTACTCCATTCGTACAATTTTATACGAACTCTATATAGATACATCTATTTATATCTTTTACCACGCACTCTTAGTTGTTGACTAAGGGATTTGGCCCGCAGGCCATTGGGACTAAGATATGCACGAGACTTCGCGGGCTTGGTACGGAGCCTATTTCCCCGCCAGCCTCGGGCTTGGTACGGAAGCTATTTCCCCGCCAGCCTCGGGCTTGGTACGGAGACTATTTCTCCGCCATCCTCGGGCTTGGTGCGGAAGCTATTTCTCCGCCATCCTTGGGCTTGGTGCGGAAGCTATTTCCCCACGAGCCTCTGGTCTCTGATTAGTGCTTTCTGATTAGTGCTCTCTGATTAGTGCTTTCTCTTGTTGATTCGCTCTCAGTGATTGAGATGATTTCTTTCCCATATATTTGCCTGTCTTTCTCTCTCTCTTTGCTCTTGAGACATTCACTTTTGTACGATAGTCAATTCAATATCTCTATTCGTACTCGATTGATCTCAACATTAGTACTCAATTAGGTTTAATCTAAGTATAAATGGTAACCGCCCGATGACGGCCGGGGACTGTGGATGACGGCTGGGGACGGTCAAAGTACCGTCCCCTGCAGACATCGGCCGTCCTTCCGTCATTCTTATGCTCGGACGGAACGGACGGTTGTGGAGGCGTCCCGTCCGTCCTGGCAAGATTTCGGACGGCATGCCGTCCCCGGCCGTCGGACGGGACGGTTGAGAACACTGTCGATATGAGGAAAGATGGTAGACAAGCTGTTCAGGGTAGCACGGTACTCGAGACTTCGGTGCTCAAGGATTCCAAGTGTAATTGATGTGTAGTCTGCAGGAGCAGAGGCAGTTGACACAGTGTCAGCACGAGGATATATATTTGACACACAGCTGACGCAAGAAGGTAGGGGCATGAAGCCAGCCCAAGAAAGGTAGAGGATACGCAGTCAACTCAATGAATGTCGGGGACACGGAGTCAACCCAATGCTCATGGACAATGTTCGATGCTTTTGGAGCCGGCGGAGGTTCGGAAACGATCAAGGTACTACTATTTGGTGTCGATTCGATCCACTACAACACAAAGCAGAGGAGAAACGATAAACAAATACTAATAGATGTTGACTCGATCCACTGGAACACAAGGCAGAGGAGAGACGGTAAACAAATACTAATAGTAGGCGTCGATTCGAACAGAACTGAAAGTGGCGAGCTCCAAAAGGACAAGGTCAAAATACGAGACTTTAATCGCTGGCCGCGCTTCAGAAATGATAAAACTAATAGATGTTGATTCTAAAAGAACTGAAAGCGCCAGGCTCATAACCTGTTGAGATCAATCGAGTACGAATAGAGATATTGAATTCACTATCGTACAAAAGTGATTGTCTAAAGAGCAAAGCCAGAGAAAGACAGGCAACTATATATGGGAAAGAAGAGGCATACTCAGCAAAGCCCAGAATTTCATCCGGAGACCGATGCCAAGCATCGCTGCCAGGACTAGACCTACTCTTCGGCATGGGAGCTGGTGGCGGCCGATGGATGCCGCAAGCCACCGGCCTCATGCCCACAGCGTTAGGCCGAAAGCCACACAAGCCATCGGGCCAAATCCCGTGCCAACACAGCCCGTCCAGATCGCATCCAGCCAACGTGTCTAGATCGTTCTCAGCAAGTTGAGAGCCAGGCCACCCAGATTGCGTCTAGCCAGCTCGGATTGCTGACCAATAGCTGTTGTAAGAGCCACACTCAAGCAAAGCGCCACAGTTCACTAATCATGACTGAAAAGACCATCTGCCAACCAATGAGCATTCTGTAATTTGCCACAGTAAGATGGTACGTACCACCATCAACCAATGAGAATGCTTCGCGCCGACAAACCATGTGTATATATTATAGATTATAGACGATGCAGCAGATGTCCGGGTACCTAAGTTATGGGATCCTCCCTATTGATACAGTACATTTAATACCCGGTACCTGGTAAAGCATAGATTCACACTTACCGACAAACGCAGCTCATACCGTAGGTACATATCCTGCTTTCCCGTAAATACTCATTTTTGGTATTTCCACCCGGGCGATACAGTCCCCAGATTGGGCCCTAGGGATTCACACTCGGTCTGGGACGACCTGGGGAGCATCTGACGTGCCTTACCCTGGATGGCGAGGCCGGGCCCTGAATGACTCCAGGGTCCCCAGACCGTCGAAGACAACTGTGAGTAAAATATCTGATCTTTCTGCACACTCTAAATAATGATGGGGAGTCACTGTCACATCGCTCGATCATTCCATTAAATTGACCCAGTCAACATCGAAACATTACTCCCATTCCGCATCGTTGCTCCATTGTAATTCACACTCCCAACCGATATGTCGCCGGCATCCCCGACATAGCTGAGCTCATTCCCTCCTCTACTCCTTCTCTAACCGCCTTTTTCATCTCCTCCATTTTCGTTGCTCTCCTCCATTCAGGGTGCCTCTCCAAAGCATTTGACCATAAACTTCTATCCGCCGACTCCATATCCCTCAAACGACGATCGATATCATCCCGTTCGCGCTGCGACAGCCCTCCTTTCATCTTATCCCAAATAGCGGCTTCCACCACATAGTGAAGAGACTTCAACGCCTCCAACGTGTCATCGCAGTAAGAAGACTTGAGAATCGTCCCCACAACACATGCCCGATGACCGGCCTCATTTTTATGTGTGACTATACGCACAACTTCTGTATCCTTCAGATGCCGCACATTTTCTGAAACCGGGTTGTTAGCATTCGCGTTTATTTCATCATTTGAGCACGGTCGATGCAACGGCAACTGGGAAAGATGCGAAAAGCCTCACAACCTTTTATTTGCTCCCGGATGTCAAACCCTGTTTCTGAACTCGCCATTCTGAAACCCTGTACGTTGTCTCTTTCTGTGATATTGGGCTTTGATTTAATACGTATCGTTAAAGTGTATTGAGAATTGCTGGGAAGGATATGCCAGGGGTTCGCCGTCTGCGGACTCACCCTATATTCACGGTACGTGGTCTCGTCGCGGGCGAGGTCTAGGGAGGTATTCTATTAAGTACAGAAGCGAAGGGTAGCCCGATATATAACCCGAAGCACAATTGTGGGGGGTGGTGAGGAATCGCTACCGGCGCAAGTACTGGGAGCAGGGTATTATATACCCTGTAGTGTTGGCGATTTGTGTGGCTCCCAAAGAGGGAGTGGCAGCCGCCAAAAAGAACTACATAGGTCACCCATGCGTTAGAAACTTACTCGAACCAGTATAGCAGAAGTTCATCATCTCAAGTCTCCAGCCGAATTTATTCAACTTATTCCATGTCCGAGTTGACCGTTTACTCATTACCACCACGTAATTTCTCCTTCCGCTGCTGATTATAATATTCAGAGAGAACGTTTCGATTTGAATGTGTATCGCAACTTCCGTAGTATACGGATTTGAATAGGGCAAGGACTGCCTATGATTACCGTGTGCAGACGCGAAGCCCGAAAACCATGGCCTTCAGGTGTTGATGAGTTAATTATAGTACATTTGCTCGGGGGGATAATGTACAAGTACAAATGATCTTCGGGATAAAATCTTGCGCATAGGTATCTGCCGGTGGGTAGGAACTACAACCAATCAGAGTTGACGTAGTAAATACATAAGGCGAAGATCTGCAAAATACGGACGAGAGCGATCCGAGCCGAACTAACCGCTAACTACAATCTGTACCATTACACATGCTACATGTGTGCACTGACATTCCGATTCGTCGAATACACGGGATGTATTCCCTGCCACTGAAGAAAAAGGAACAACATGTTACATAAAATGAGGGTGAAAGCACAAGTACACCGGTATCACACCATAAGGTTGATTCTTTGCGATAGTAATTACGTCCCAACCCAACTCGTTATGAAAAATCACCTGTGAGTATGAAATTACCTCACGGAAAGAGCTGCGTGCCTCTGTTATGACCAAGAAATCTGTAACCTTATGAAATTTCCCTATAACAAGTAGCATAATCACATAGTCATCGCACATCGGATTCAGGAATAGTTACTTATGTAGTCAACAATATTAGAAGGTGAGTACCTAGATTGTGGTATGAATGGTTCATCTTCATTCGTAGTCGCTCAATATCTCGTTCCAGAAATTGCTGCTTTAGTACAAAGATAGTTAATTGTATTTAGTAAGAGAGCTCGTATTAACTCCCGTGTGAGAAGCTATGACAAGATGTAGCAGTCACGCACAGAGTAGGTCAGGGTATCTACATGCATATATGCAACAGTAATCCATGTACTGTATCAATACCTGATTGGGCAGTGTCACCCACTACATCCACCTGTTCGGTGTACAAAAACCAACTTAATTTTCCATTCAACTTATTCCTTTCGGACTCTGCTATAATTCTCCAACCCCGGATATCAAGCATTAAATAATTTTGCCCACCATGGTTAATAAACCACGGGTACAAGTTCGTACGCCAGAAATCCTGCGATTCAAATGTGCAAGCGACACAACCTCAGCGCCTAGCGTATTGTACAATTGGTGCTGCGCATCGACACGCTCAAACAAGCTAGCGTGCGTCTGAGCGCTTCTGTGCGTCACTCTAGGCCTCCAACCGACTGTTCCTCTCTGGAGCCTTGTCCCCCGATTTCAAGTGTTTGGTGATCGAACCCATCTAGAACAAGTCGAGGGAGCCATCATCACCAATTTTCGAGTTCATACAGCTGAGTTAACGATATCGCGTAAGTAATATGATGCTCTGGTAGAAAATGAAGGAGCGGGGCTGACATGAGTGAGGGGTAGGATTCAGTGACGAGTCGGTTGAAACGAGAGCCTTCGGAAACACGATAACGGTAACGGACACGAGAAACGACGGAGGCGTTGCAATAGCACCCAAAACACGAGACCGAGGAGAGTAATTCAGATTATCAGTTAAGCTAGGGCATCAGCGAACTTCACCACAGGCGAGGGCCGGAGAGAAAGAGACTTCCACAGATGGTTCGGGGCCCGAGACGGATTTTGTCGATAGAGAGACTACACGACGACTGGGGATAACTTAAGGCAGGAGCTGTAACAATTTCAGAGGCAAATTTAGCGGCGAGGATATTGCTGCGACAAGGAGGACTGGGGAGAGAGACATACAGCAAAGAGATCCATTATTTCTCGACTTGAGGAAAATTTGGAGAGAATGTCAGTGGAGACGCAGCTTCGTCAGCGCCGGAATCCAAATCACACCACAACTCAGGAAAGTGGAAAGCCACGTACCATCTTTCCCCTGATCTCCCTACGTCGCCTCTTCCTCGCCTCACACCGATCATTTCCCCACCGTGGAGCACTGTCAGCTTCACGGTCGGCCTCGCTGGCCTTTCAGGCCTCTTTTCCGCCAACATCGACGTTCTAGATCGTTTATCCGCAGCTAAATCCTATGGCTCCGACTACCACTTATTCGTAACTAAGGTCGAAACCGAGCGTCTACGTCTCCTCCTCTGGGGCCAAGCAGTGGGCCTTACCGACACCAGTGGGGCACCACATGAAATGCTGCAGGATGCGGTGGTGCAAAGAGGGTTTGTGAACTTTTGAATTAGGCGATTTGCTTTTTGAAGATTCAGAGAAAGTGAAGAAGCGGCACGGTCCACGCGACGTCGAAAGTCTGGCTCAGAGATTCACTGGCATCTCATTTGTCCCAGGACATATTGGGTCTCTGCCTACATTGAGTGCTGCCTGGAAAACATCGCTGGTGATTGGGACGGCTATCGACCAGCCATGAGGAAGGGCGGAGAAATCGCAGAAGGAGGCATCGACGTTGAAGAAGTGAGATGGGCACTCTGTGGCAAGGCGAGGTCGGAGAGGTTATTGCAGGAACTTGCTTGGTTTGGGGATAGGCTTCATGCAGTTGTTCCAATATTTGCAGTGCAGATGCATACACCAACGAACCCGCCGCCTGCAGGTGTTGGTAGAACTCACCGAGGGCCCCTTACAGACGGTATCGGTGTGGGAGTTATTTTACATTTGACAAGCTCGTCTGGGAGGAATCGCATGGACCGCCGTAGATTAGAGTCGAGTATTCGACGGACGAGAGTAGAACATGCTCGCTCTCGGCGAGCCGCTAAAGTAGAACGCAAAATTCGAGCCGATGAGAGGTAACCCTTGCCTCATCACAAATTTTCTTCACATTTTCTTCACAATATGCTTATGTGTGACGCAGGAAACAGTTGCAGCACCAAGCTGCCTATTTTTATTGGTGTGCCAGCCTCGGTAGTATATCCGGCTCATTGGTTTTTTTATTTGAGCCCTGATCATACTGGGCTGCATCTCAGTTTATATTAAAACTTTCTCGTGAAACTTTCCCGTGTTAAGCGAGATGTCATGATGTCATTCCACAATTAGAGTCAGTTGATCGCAGCTCTTCAGATTGGTTTTTTTAGTTTCTTCTCTTAAGTAGATTTACTTTTTAAACAATGAAGTCAAATTTTATCTCATTTGTTATTTACTCTCCCTATCTCAATTGCATAGTATTATATTCATTCCATGGCCGCTCGTGGGATGGGATACCTTGAACTTCTCAATACGAAATTCTCTAAGTATGGTGCAGGCAGTTTTAAACCTACAACTCGGAGGCTGCCGGTGTTGTGATATTATTGTGCAAGCTGCAGCAGGCGAAACAGAAAGTGTTGTAATTATTCACTCTGAACCGTGATACAGTACTTGGGTCTCTACAATTTTACAGAGCAGTTTCTGTTCTAGGGGTCTGGTAGTGAAGCTGCGGTGGTTGTTGTTGTTTAATCATACTGTATTGACTCTAATTAGAGTATGACAGGACCCTGATATCCCCTCCGCTTGTGGGCGAGCCGGCTAGAAGGCGGAGCTCACCCCCCGCTACCCTTCGTCCCCGCTGACAAATGAAAGATAAAAAAAGACCAAACAGAAACGAATGAAAGAAAGAATGGTATAACCCCATTGCCGCCAGTGCCGCTCCTGAGCCCTAACCCCTGAGCCCGCTCCATACAGCTACTTCATTTGCGCAGAAACTTCCCGACCTCAGTGGCCGCCAAGAAATCCATCACTGCTTGGTTGCACTCTTCTAGGGTAAAAGCTCCGAGACCTGAACGTGACGGTGTCTGCCCCCTTTCCAGCCCATTGCCTTGCCCACCGCCTTTCATTGTGCTCTCAGGTGGTCCCTCCACAGGCTACAGTGGCGGAAGAGGTGGTCATGCGGCTGGGACACAGTCCCGCTACACCACCAGCATTTGTCGTCATTTTGGTGGCTGAACCGCATTATGTAGACTCCAGTGGGCACATGCCTGGACGTCAGTGGGTAGAATCTGGTGGGCAGCGACATTACGCTTGTCATCTGGATAGGTCTTTTGGTCCCCGCCATGCCTCTGTGTCTGTAGCTGACGTTCTTGCAGCACTTGTCGGCCTCCCACTCCGCCATAGCTGAGTACCATCCCTTGGAGATTCGTCTAGCCCTGTTCCAGGCCGTGGTGTATGGCCGCACTATCACTGTGCTTACGCGTGCGGCTCGTCCCAAGTTGTCCGGACAGTCTACGACTTTGTTTCCGGGGATGCCGGAGTGTTCCGTGACCTAGTGGATCTTGGTTGCAATGCTGTGGGCCAGGAGACTCCACGCCCTTCTGTTGACCTGCCTTGCCAGTCGCTGCACTGAGCCTGGCTCCAGGTGAACCGCACATTGAATTGCAGCCTGTGAGTCGGTGAAGACTGCCACCATCTTCACTCCATGCATCTGCAATGATTCTCACTTCTCGATCGCCACATCATGCACGAGCTCAATAGCCCACAGTTAGGTGTCGAAGACCTCCATATGTTCGGTCTCCAGAAAGCTGTGCCGCGACCTGCATTTATTTCCATGTTTACACACTGCTGCGGCTCCCACTCGGCCATCGTCTGAGCGCAATCCATTTGTCCACCAAATCCTGACTCCTGTCCCGACTTTGTGTTCTTTCTCTCCTGCCCAGCGATGTGAGGCGCTTTTGGCTGCAGTGGTGACGTCAAGAATGGTGGTCCTGACTGCTGGTGCTTCGCCCGGGGCCAGGCAGTTCATGCCTTCGGTTGCCCGGCCATGCTCATGCTCTTTCCCGACTACTCTGCATAATGGTTCACCAGAAGAGGGGTTCCTGTGTCGCTCCTTTGGCTTACTACTGCATGCGTTTTCTAGTCTCGCTGAGAATGGCTGTTGTCTGGAGTCTAAGGTCACCGGCGCCGGTGTAAGCCCTGACTCTCTCATTAGTGCACCCCGCGGGGTCGTGGGCAGCGCGCCCAGGAAGAAGCTGCGGTGGTATTTCATATGTATGGAAGAATGATGTTCAAGCAAAGTTTTGGCTTTGATGGTATGCCCGGTAGCTTGGAATCAATTCATGTCCCCCGCTTGTTGCTCGCACTCAAAGGATTCTGGAGGCATATTCTAGTCATGCAATTTTCGGGGATGAGAATTACAAGAAGAAGGTACGAGGTAGCATGCAGCTGGGCACGAGACAAGGTACTCAAGTATATAGAAGCCACAGAAGAGTCTGAAATTGCTGGCTTTAATGATTTCGAGATTCAGACCTTTCCTAGTATATGAAATGAACAATTCGCGTCAAAATAGGTTCCCCCATGGTATTCAGATTGAATACATTACGAGCGCAAGATAGTAACTATCTTTTTATAAGTACAATGGTTTGCTATAGAGTGAACTTGGGACAACGGAAATATATTAACTACCCCGCAAATTACCCCACATAAGTAATCCCACCCGAGATAGGCTAGCAACTTGCAGGAGTCTCCGTACCAAGCTCGTCTGATCCATCTCATTGCACTTTCCAAATGTCTTCTGCACTGCTTGGTCAGTATTTTGGATACCGAGCCTGGAGAATATCATTTCATACGTTTCATTTACGCTGGTTTTGGCTGCCTGTTTATCTGCCTCGGTAGTGTACGATACAGATTTACAGCCACCCCAACGGCGATGGTTCTTTCGCGCCGGGAATTACTGTGCCTTACCCGACTTCCGCGGCGTCGACGATTCCGGAACGACTATTGCTCCCACAATGGATCCAGTTTCAACTGGCCACCTGCATCGCGTCGAGGTAGGTATTCATCGGGTGGTATTATTACGCTGTGTATCGGTATTGCGTAGCTTTAAATCTCTAGTAGTCAGGGTTCCCAACGGTCTGGGGGGCCTACAGTCATTCGAAGTCCGACATCGTTGTCCCGTCTGGTGCATGAGTTTCGGAAGACTTGTCCGTCTTGGGGAGAAGACTCCAGGACCAGGGCCCGGTACAGATGACCGTAGTATTGACCAGGGTCTGATATAGTATCCCCCGGATCGTAACCGTTTCCCGGCCCATATGGCACTCGAAACTGAATGCACTTCCCACCTTCGATATCACAGATAGCACTCAATTATAGGGCTCTAAACTCTATAGTATCATCTTCAGTAACTAACAAAACAAGCTACCTTTCCAAAAGTTGAATCCCAATTGTATTTTCCTTTTGCCAGCCCACATCCCCAGTTTTCAGCACCCCCCATACCAAAATTTCGCATCTTTGCAGCCAACTACACTCAGAGCTCATGAAACTCAGCAAAACAGTTCCTCTCATCGTTTTGACATAGTGGTGTATTGCACTTGCTGCAAGCCCACCGCGTTTTGGGCAAAAAACGCGATTCTGATTTTGCATCTGTACGGTGTTTCCACCTACACAGCCAGGAAACAAGGCGTTTCTCTTGATGTAGTGGAAGGTGGCCACAATCACAGCGTCGCCCTACTGGCAGCAAGGTCTGCTGTGTCACATTGGTCCGGCTGACTTCACGTGTTTGTGGTTGTTGAGTTTTGTGCCCTGCAAGAATCAATCCCCAGGCGCACTGCAATCGGAACTCCTTGTGTGAGATACCAGCACCGGTGGTCTGTGGCCTATCCCGGTAGATAAAGTATGCATTCGTAACCATCGTATCGAGGGCCCAAAAAAGAATTGGCCACCAGGTGCGAAAGGAGGAAAGTTGGGTGTCATAGTAGCTGCGCAGCTGGTCGGCAATATCAACCCCCCCCATATGATGGTTGTAGTCGTCGATACATTGCGGAATGGCCATTGCTTTCTGAGTTAAATCTCCGAAGGCTTCTCTTGCCTTTTTCGCATTCGTGCTTTTCTTCCCAGGTCACTTTCTGATGCGTTCAACTGTAGAGGCTAGTTCATGAACTGTGCTCATAAATGTGACAGGTGCATTATCAAACCACAACAGTGCACCCACCCCTTCATGAACGGCAGAATCGGAAAGTGACATAGTTTGCATAGTATGGTACTCGTGCTTGGTAATATCTTGCTTCGAACCTTTAAGTTCTGGGGGAAATCCAGCCAAGCTGGGCCGTTCGGTACCACAGCCACCAATTTGGAAATTATTAAGCAACCTTCCAAGCAGTGGCAGAGTGGTGTAAAAGTTATCCAAATACACCATCCAGTACTTTGACCTCGGAAGCTGGCTGACAAGGTGATTTACTACCTGTCCTGTAGCAGTTAGTCCTTCGATGGAAGGTACAGGATCTGGCCCAACCTGGTTTGAAGTTGAATGAAAGTCCCATACATATCCGTGCTCTGCAACCACATGAAACTTAAACCCTTGCTCTATCGGCTTGCGGGGCATCTTGTAGGTATCAGGACTATGTCCAGTAGCTTGTATCATGGCTTCGTCCAATGCTATGTGGGTTGAAGGCATTTGGTAGGCCTTGGAGCTTTTCCGAAGCTGCTCCAGAATCCGATCAACTTTACTGTGCCATAACCTCCGTCCAGTTGATGAATGCAAAGGATCTTCTGGATGATTTACATGGAAATAGCGTTTAATTTGCTCAAACTGAGTTTGGCTCATATAGTTGGTGATTGGGTGGGTAGGGTTAAGACCATCGTGCTTCCAATAATCACGTCCTGCAGGTGTACAATGCACTCCCATATATATAGTAATACCCAACCAAACTCCAAGCTCTTCTGGGGTAACCTCTTTCCACTTCCTCCCAACATCCTCCGTGGTATCTGTCATTTTCTGTTGAGCATACGCATTGGTATTGACAGCCATCTCCTGCAGAAGTGGTGTGGTTATAAACAACCTCAAAATGTCAACCGGCTCTACCCCATCAAGATTGTGCGTATGTGGTGGTAAGGTATTATTGGCACGGTGGGGTGGAGTGGTAGGAGCCATAGGAATAATGGTGGCAGCTTCCGATAAGGACTCAGGCTGCTGGGTGTTCATTTGTGGGTCGTTCGGGGGAGTCGAGTGATTTCCCGTGATTCGTCATTTCTTCGCTTGCGGTGGGCTTTTGGTGGGAGATTCTGAGGAAGAACTGTCAGGTGGTGTCGAGAGGTCATCATCTGAAAGTACAGTTGTGTAGGATATATTGGAGGGTTGCAGGCGCAGTTGTCTGTCAGACATGATTCTGGTTTTGATGGTTTCTGAAAATGGATTCAACCCCAAAATTCAAGTGGCATATTTAACCACACCCCCTCATTATCACGGTCTGTAAGTTGGCCAGATAATAGTTCACACTCAGCAGATCAATTCCCACTCGGTTTTGTAGGACCACAAATACATCATTCTTATGCTATGGTGTGGGAAGTCGGTTTCCACGGCCCAAAATGCACTCGAACTTAATATCTACGATCCGGGGGATATCCGGCTCGGTAGTGGGACACAAGAATCTACTCCACATGAGTAAAGTAACCAAAATCCCGGAACAAATCTTCAGCGGCAGTATCTGTGGGGGTCAATTAATGGACTGTAGGTTCCCACAATCCTGTAGTATTGTCATGAAGTGCCCTGGTTCGTCCAGTCCTAAAATTTTGAGCCCCGAAAATTGTCGTCCGGTTCCGCGCATGGCCTTGGACGGAAAGGATGAACTATTGGGATGCCTGCTAGTAGTATAACTGCTCAATGTCCCGCTAAGATAGGCAGGAGCTTGTGAAGTTTACTAACGAATGAAGTAAGCTGTTGTAATAATTTCTCCGATATCTTGTCCGAGAGAGCCCATCTGAACGTGTTCAAAGCGGACGCCTCGTTTTGCTGCTTCCCTGCCATATCTCGGGGATAACTAGTTGTACGCCTCTGCCGGTGGTCAGAGAGTGCTGATCATGAGCGAACTACTTCGTACCAGCCGGCGTGTCATGAACTTGAGGGTAGGATATCTTCCCAGCATGAAGGAGATATTCCCCTCCTGATTGATCCCCAAATAGCGGGAGAGCCATTGTTGCTCGGTTCTGAGTTCTTTAATAAACAGCTGGTAGCTGTCGCCAAACGTGTTGGTGGCAGGTAAGCGATCGAGAATGCTGAGAATAAAGATAAAGAAGCTGGCTATGGCGATTGTGAGTTTGATGGGTTCCCAAGATACTGCCGCTGAGTTGTGTCGGAATAATACCACGTTCTATGCTACTGCTGTGCTAGCGGCTGAACCGAAGCGTGATTTGGAGAATCGAACAACTGTTCAATGACCCGTAGTGAAGCACCCCCTCGTGTGCTTAGCTAGCTCACGCTGCGTATCCTTACTCAACCTTACCTCCTCCGTCCTTTCCATTTTGTGCTGTACTGATGACGTTTCCGGAGCATCTTATCCGAATGTCGATGAAGACAAACTATTCTTATCAGCCATAGGCATCATCACCGTTGAGAGGGTTATCGTACTGTAACAGAGTCTTCTAAGTGCGATAGTCGGTGCATGGTGATTGGGAGTTGGAAAGCTAAGGCTCTAGGTATCCACTAATAGCACGTGCTTAGCCAAATGTATGCAAAATCCCACAGTGTAAGTTCGCATGTTAGTATACGAGCTGAACACTAATAAGAATAACCCTAGCACTAAGTTAGCACGTCATGCGGCAGTCGATTACCTTTATACGAAAACAAAGTTCAAGCGAGAGGCGGCTCGCTAACTATACGCTAACGACTCGGCCCCATTTCACACAATGTACCCTGCAACAACTTAGTTATTAAAACGTTTTATGACCGATAGCGCGAGGGAATCCCGTCTATTCTATTCGCACAAAGCATTGTATTAGCTGCAAAGTCTCACTATCAACCGGAAAATACCCTCTCTCCCGTTTCACATCTGCTTTTCCCTAGCCCTTACTACATCACCACCCACCTCCAGTCAACTTGGCAATGAATTCCCTTCTTCACATTGTTGACAATACTAATCGTACACCCCAAATGTCGTACCACTTCCAGTAAGCGAGATAGCCGCTGCTGAACGTCCTATGCAAGGATTAGCTCACCAAGCAAGGTAAGCAGAGGTGATAGCAGCAAGCTTTAGGTTCCCGTGCTAACAAGTTGATACACACTACTCACCTCACAAAGAACCAAAACACACTCTGTTCATTCCGTATCACACTTCGTTTTCGCCAGGACACAAACTCCAATATAGTGACAATGATAGCGACGAATGCAACCAAACCCGCAACAATAATTCCTCCCATTCTCGAGTCATTGTTAGTTTGCGTCGTTGTCTTCGCCGGACATAATACCAACTAAATACAGACATTGTGGAAGTATTCGGAGATAGCGCTTCTCAGTGAATATCTTTGACACACTCACAAGCTACCCACCAATTCCCATTTGTATGATACATAATGTTATCAACAGCTCCTATTTGATCACTCTTCGAGTACATTATTATCAACTTAGTCCGCCTGGAAGGGCTACGATGGTTGAGTTGGATATGGTGCATGTTTCGTATTTGGAGGCCTTCTTAGTGTACGCAGCAGAGTGCCTTTCGAACAAAATATGCTTTTATGCTTTGTTCCATTAAACTTACAAATTGGCAAACAAACCCGCCCGCCCGGCTAAGCCTTTAAAAGCCGCCGCAAACGCAGGTCCGGCCCGGCCTTGCTGCTTAGGATCACTGCACAGCTCTATATATACATGCAACAACAATGAGACGATGAAATAAAGATTCTGACAAGAAGACCCGGTAAGATGCTGGAAGAGCAAGAAGCTGATGTGACCGTTTTATAAGAAACAAATTACACATCCAACAAAGTCAAGCTAATTAGGAAATGTTTCACAATGAAAAGCCCCCACCCGTGATACAAAATAACTACCAAGCCGCTAATATTGATTGATACTCATGTGAATCTGAGAGTCGGATGTTGAACAATTATGTGATCTCCTACAACTTGTAAGTCTTTCTTGCTGAGTGTGGATATAGATGTTTTGATAGGAAAGTAAGAGGGCATAATCTCAGAGTATATAAAGACTTATGGTAATTCCAAAAGCATAAAATAACCTAGTCTAGCAGCATTTGGATTGACCCGGGCGAAGAGTAGGTTCACTACGGCACCGTGACGGTTCTTAACTGCCTAGAAGAGCGGAGTCTGGCCGTTGTTGTCTTTGGAGTTTACATCGACGTCATGCCTGGCGAGGAGCAGCCTGACCACAGCAGAATACCTGTTCTCGGCTGCCCAGGAGAGCGGAGTCTGGCCGTTGTTGTCTTTGGAGTTTACATCGACGTCATGCCTGGCGAGGAGAAGCCTGACCACTGCATAATACCCGTTCTCGGCTGCCCAGGACAGCAGAGTCTGGCCGTTGTTGTCTTTGGAGTTTACATTGACGTCATGCCTGGCGAGGAGCAGCCTGACCACTGCATAATGCCCGTTCTCAGCTGCCCAGTAGAGCGGAGTCTGGCCGTTGTTGTGTTTGGAGTTTACATTGACGTCATGCCTGGCGAGGAGCAGCCTGACCACTGCATAATGCCCGTTCGCGGCTGCCCAAGAGAGCGGCGTCAGGCCATCGTTGTCCTTGGAGTTGATATTTATGTTGTCCCTGTCGAGGAGAAGCTTGACTACCGCGTCGTACCCGTTCTTGGCTGCCCAGGAGAGCGGCGTCAGGCCGTCGTCGTTCTTGGAGTCGGTATCTATGTTGTCGCTGTCGAGGAGAAGCCAGACCATCGCGTTGTGCCCGTTCTTGGCTGCCCAGGAGAGCGGTGTCAGGCCGTCGTTGTCCTTGGAGTTAATATTGATGTTGTCGCTGTCGAGGAGAAGCTTGACTACCGCGTCGTACCCGTTCTTGGCTGCCCAGGAGAGCAGCGTCAGGCCGTCGTCGTCCTTGGAGTTGATATTGATGTTGTCGCTGTCGAGGAGAAGCTTGACTACCGCGTCATGCCCGTTCTCGGCTGCCCAGGAGAGCGGCATCCGGCCGTTGTAGCCCTTATAGTTGATACTCAGGTTGTCCCTAGCGATGAGAAGCTTGACTACCGCGTAGCGCCCGTTCATGGCTGCCCAGGAGAGCGGCGTCAGGCCGTTGTCGTCCTTGGAGTCAATATTTATGTTGTCCCAGCCTAGGAGAAGCTTGACTACCGCATCGTGCCCGTTCTTGGCTGCCCATGAGAGCGGCGTCAGGCCGTCGTTGTCCTTGGAGTCGATATTTATGTTGTCCCTGTCGAGGAGAAGCTTGACAACCGCGTCGTACCCGTTCTTTGCTGCCCAGCCGAGCGGCGTCAGGCCGTCATTGTCCTTCGAGTTGATACCCACGTCGTTCCTGGAGAGGAGCAGCTTGACCATCACATCATGCCCATTTCTAGCTGCCCAAGAGAGCAGTGTCTGGCCTTGATTGCCCTTGCAGTTGATATCCACATCATCCCTATCGATGAGCAGCTTGAGTACTGCATCATGGCCGTTCATGGCCGCCCAAGAGTGCAGCGTCTGGCCTTTGTTGACCTTGACGTTGGTATGCACGTCGTCCTTGGCGAGGAGAAGCTTGACTACCACATCGTGCCCGTTCTCGGCTGCCCAGGAGAGTGGCGTTCGATGCTTTCTATCCCTGGAATTTACATTCACGTGGTCTTTAGCGAGGAGCAGGTTGACTACGGTATCATATCCATTCGCGGCAGCTAGAGAAAGCGGTGTTTGATGGTTGCGATCCTTGGAGTTGACATTCACGTTGTTCCTTGCGAGGAGGAGCCTAACCACAGCATCATGCCCGTTCCCTGCTGCCCGGGCTAGCGGCGTCTGGTCAAACAAGCGGCCCTTAGAGTTGACATCCACGTCGTCTTTTGTGAGGAGCAGCTTGACCACAGCATCACGCCCATTCTGGGCTGCCCAGCAGAGCGGTGTCTGGCCGTATACACGGCCGTTGGAGTTGATATCCACATCATCCCTCGAGATCAGGAGCTTGACCACCGCATCATGCCCGTTTCTAGCAGCCCACGACAACGGCGTCCCACTATTTGGGTCCTTAACATCACACTCCAACCCTTCTTTTGCATTTTCGAACAACGAAATGAAGCCGTACGAAGCCGCCACATGAAGAGGATGAATGTTTGTGAGTTCTCCAGGGCCACAATACATGCAGCGACCGTTGTGAGGTAGTTCAAACTCTGGGAATATTGCCTTCCATTTTGTAAATGCAGCGGCCGATCCTAGAAAATGTGGCACTAAATCGTTCAATAGTAGTATTGTTGACGAGTCGGTGTATCCATCGACAGCAACCTCTGAAGCGTGGAGTAACCAGTGGACAACAGCGTAGTAGTGAGGTCTCAAATGAACCGGCTCCATATGGCAATTAAGGACTTGCAAAGAGAGCTGCGTAACTGTGGAATCAGTTAGCTGTCTGGACAGAGAGTAAATAATCTGGATTGTACATACTACATGAAAGCGCGATTTCTGTATGTGCTTGCGGGCTACAAACCAAGTATGCTTTTATAGCTTCATTTTTCACGCCTGACTTTTCCAGCGATTGACATAGGAAATCTTTCACTGAAGCGTGGGTGAATCGGAGCTCGTTGTTGTTGGATATGTCTATTAATGAGCCACATGCACTCAAAATATCTTCAGATGTAGCTAGTCTTTTATTGTTGGGATCAAAATCTTTCTCCCCCGCTTTCGTTGCACAAGCATAAGCCATTTCGTCTACCCTTACCGGTCTATAGACTATCGCAACCCAGAGCAATATGGTTTTCCGTAATTGAATTTGTGCAGTCGTAGGCTGGCGTTCATGCAGGCGAAGAAGTATGAGCTCATACATTCCATTTAGGCCATCTGGCATGTCACCAAGAACATCAGCGATATCCTTCGTCGAAGCAAGATCCAATTCGTTGATCATGAGCGCGGCATAACGAAACATCCCTTCGGATTTTTTCGGCACTGTTGAGATGATGCGTTCCTTAAAACCCTGCAGTTGGTGACACAAAGTCACCCGTCTCTGCACAAAGTTTTGGATGTCGTCATCCACTTCCATTCCGACGGATAGTACTCCAGCGATGCTAGCGAAAATCTTGGAAATATCGTGTTCGCCACGACTTGTGATCAGAACCTGTGTGCTGACCTCCGTTAGAGTACTCAACAGCCCTGCTAGATTGTGGCAGTTGCGATCCTGGCATTCATCGAGAGCATCCAGTAGGATTAGAACCTTGACTGGAAAGCCTCGGAGCATTTCGATAAAAGTAGTACGCAGTTTATCAAACGACCTACAACATTCCGAATTGTCATTGTCGCGACTGTTTTTCAATATAGTGATAAGCCGTGCAAGGTCTGTCTTCAACATAACTAGTTGATCAATAAGGCTTGCAAGCATGTCGGCAGCGGTTGTTTTGTCGCTGTCTCTGAAAAAGAAGTACAAAATCTGCACTCTTCGCGAGGAGGCGATTTTCTCGATTATCGCAGATATAAGAGTTGTTTTCCCAGCTCCTACCGAACGTCAGTATCACTCTAATATCGTAGCGGCGAAAGAATACAATCGCCATTGTGCTGTTAACCTGGTTTTCCTTTGATCCAAAGGTGCATCTTCTCCGATTTGTCCCATTCTTGGTATATTCCGTTATCAAAGATCCAGGAACAGGTTCCCTCTGTTCGATGTTGCAAGTTCTTCTGATATTCAGGTTCTGGGTCAATTGCTTTGAGCCACAATCTGCACTTGCGCAAATCTTTTTTGAGAATATCTTCATACTATGAGCCTTCTAGTGAATGACTAGCTAAGGGAGATCTTCTCACCATCTATCCGCCTCTGTTCAGCAGGTGCATGACCACCAAAGTCTACGTAGCCATTAGCTCTGAATATAGAACCAACTATGTCGATACAATAAGGCAGCCAGAGCAGAAACCATCAAACTTACCCTTCACCACTCTCGCCGTCCTTTCAACCATGGATTTCAACCTTTGTACGACAATCTTATATCGGGGATCCGATGGATCCGTGAATTTTACTATAGTTGAATGGTTACCGTCCATCGGAATCTGGTTGTGGATTTCCCCGCTGAGCATAATGCTCGACGCCTTGGTCACCATGCGCACCAATCGTCCATCCCGACCGACTCTGCCATCTTCAAATACCTATGTCACTATAGTTAGCTAAATTGCGAATACTGTGTTGAAAGTCTGACGCACTGTGGTGCTTGGAGTATCTTCGGTTTCGTAGAAGGACACGATCCGGTCCTTAAAATCACAGTTCGCTTTGAAATTTTGGACCAGATAAGGCAATATGGTTGAATCTTGCATCAAATCGGATATAAGCCGGTAATTCCTTCGGTCTTTGGTGATAGAGAGCAAGTTTTCGTGGTCGAGGCCGCCATGGGGAACTCCAAAGAGGAAGAGCCCTGCCGTCGAGTTTACTATAAGCCGGTCTCGTTCAGAGCCAACATGAGCAGCATCCGATAGAGCCTGGATATGTGGTCAGTGACGAAAGAAGTCTACAAGCACTGATATCTTTCCGGGAGATAGAAACAGGTGCACATTTTGAGAGCGGGGGTTACTTGGCTTACTTGGGTAATGACAAGGCCACCGAGGGAATGCCCAATGAAAACAACCGGTCTATGTTTTTCCTACCTATGCTGTTAGATAGTGTCTTACTTGCAATGCTAGCAACGGGTCAAGTTTTTGCGCGCAGCCTTCTCCGCCCTATCAAACTGCCGTCCGGTTGCAAGACATCTCGCTCGATTAAGACTACGACTGTTACTGCTGTCCTAAAATGCTTTGTATACCAAATATGTACAAATATGCGTACGTCCATCTCTCAGCCTCCGATATGAAGTATCTTTGATATTCATCGATTTAAGTGGCTGTGGAAAACACTTAAAAGCTCTGATCCCACAGCCGCTCAACAATTGTTAGGGACATCGCAAATTGGAGACTGAGAAGTGAAAGTAAGCATATTGATGCACTTTCCATATATACAACATTTGGGGGCAGAAGTAAATGTCATGGGCTTAATTGAACGAGAATTACGGCAATCCAATTAGCCAAGTCGAGCATGCTTCGGCTTGACCCTTTGCCAGTTGTAGATGGTGAACCACAAGGGACGACGAACGCTTTCATTCCGACGAGCAATATCTACCGCTTCCAAAAACTGTCTAGCATAATCCTGGATGGTGCTGTTGCGGTCGCTGTCTTTCACAGTTGAGGCGTATCCGTATGTGAGAATACGGCAATTGGGAATGTCTTCAGGCAAGAAGTCTCTCAGCCATGTAGTGTACCGTCCGGGAGACTTCCACGAGCCCAAGGGATGTCCAGCAAGTCCAGTCACCGCAATGATACTATATGAGTAGGTCAGAACTGGTTGACAGCAGGCTTGAATTATACTCACTCCACTACTGGCTGCTCTGGGCTGCTATATAGCGGGGTCATCCCGAAAAAGTCGCAGTCGATCGTCAATTGGCATGTGATTTCTCCATGATTAAATGCGATGCTAGCAGGCCTTCCAGCAGTACAACTAGACAGATCCTCGGGCTCACAGCGAAAACACACCGTTGCAACCTGTGATCTACCATCCGGCACGAGTGACAAGGCAAGTACATGGATGCCGCTCACGTCTCTCCAATTTTCCAAGTAGTAGCGGAAGTCATTAATTCCAATAGAAGTAGGTATGGAAGAAATTCGAAGCGAACGGGTCCCATTCAGTTGAGACGCGCCGGTTGGTTGGCGAAGAAACCCTGACCCGGACGTTGTTCTTTCTTTCGATCGGGTTGCAGAATAAGCATACTGAACTGGTGTTGAACAACTTTCGCGAGGTATTCTAGGCATTGCTCAGCTGGTCTCGAGGAAAGGTGTTGCGGGGTGTCGATAAAGAATTAGTGGGGATTCACCCAGTAATGTTGATATTTCTGGGCTGTGTTGTTTCTGCAGCGCCAAGCACCAATCTCATCCAATCACCCAGGATCGTCGCTTCTTCCTGCTTCTCTGACTTTCTCACATGCTGACGCATCGATTCTGCATGGCTGAAGGCTGAAGCTTGGCTAAAAATAAATCACGAACAAGATTTGTATCGTCGTGGATAAATATTTTAAAAAAATCATACGTATAGAGGCCCTAGTAGCACAGACATCACCAACCGCATCACGTACTAGGCGGCACTTGACTTTCGACTTTAGGTGAGCTTGCCCTCCCAAATGAACCTGGTCGAGGTGTACTTACCCCAGCCATTGATCCCTGTAAGTAGTATGAGAGCGACAAAAGTCGTTTGTTATCGTCCAGTCTCTCGGCGCCTGTCATTGATTAGATGATTCTGATAAGATTCGAACGTATTCGGTTATGATTGAACTTCGATGCGTCGCCAAGGGCGCTTACAATGGGTTGCCCGAAGACTCAAAAATCGACGAGTAGTAAGTCAACCCATGTGCTACACAATGGAAAACCACAAAGACCATACACAAGAAGATATTTATTTCTGTGTGTTATTTAGACTTTATGTCTCGTAAGAAAGCGACATCTTTTTTCCAATGTAGCTTTATCGGATTATCAATTGCGACGTTTGAATTATTTGGCATTGGTACCGCCAACCGGGTAACCAAATGCCACTCCTAAATATGACACTTCGCTAAACTTCTAAGTTTGACATATTCTACTGCGCATCCTTTGAACTGCATCTTAACCAATAGTTGGCATCATCCTTCACCGGTTGAATTATTGTCGCAACCTATGTTTCCAAAAAGTCTGGTGATACAGACCAACAAAAAAAAAATTCTCAACCTAGGATGTAAGAGGCTAACTTTACCCCATTGGATAGGAGGGAATCGCAAGCTATATACAAATAATGATCAACCGAAGTGATTCAGAACAAAGAAAATGTTGGGAGGTGGGAGGACAAGAATTTAAAGAACCCAAGAGATATGAAATGAACAAGCGTGAATCATGGAGCAGATACTATTCATCAGCAAAATGTAAATCGGTCCGGAAGCTACACGCAAACCTCCCAGACACTCCGGTAGCCCTCACCAGTGCTTCTATGTACTTCCAGATGCTCCCAGGCCCCGCTGGAGCTTTCCAAAGTGCTCTCAGACTCTACAAGAGGATTATCAGGTGCTCCTGAAAGCACCTGCAGTTATGGATGTGCATTCGGGATGCTACGAGATTTGACTATTATGACAGTCAAAATTTGAAGTAGCTGAGACCCCTGTACAAGTCTGCGGGAGACGTTGAGAGCAGCTGTGACCTCTGCGCATGTCTGCAGGAGACTTGCTACCATATTCTCACAGCATTGGTTCTTAGGGTTCCACAACCACAAGGCATTTCGTTTATTATATTTGTCTTTGTTACAGTGACATGATTTGCTACATCCAAATATGGCATGTATTATCTAGGTCTCTCTATATATATTCATACAGAGATACAGTGATAACGGAGATAGACTCAGCGACAGGTAGTATATCTTTCGGAGAACCCGGGGTAGATAGACATCATCGTATTATATGAAATACACACAGTATCTTTTCCCGCTCTTGGTTTCACGCACTCTTGCCGACCTTTCATAGATGGACGCAATTTGTGTGGTTCCTTACGCACTCCTGGCAAAGGTTGATTGATCCACGCAATTTCCATGGTTCATCCTGGGCGGGTATCCCTTCATATCTTCTCACCCTCTTCCAACACTCCTCATGCAAGAACCGCTCATTCTCAAGAATTCCCTTCAGAGGCAATGCGAGGTGCGGCGGATTGTTGATGATGGGCTGTCTGCCTTCTAGCTCCACCATTTCACAACACTGTGATCGAGTGAGCTTGGAGATGCACTCTGAGGCTGTGCTGGAGCGAGTTTGGAGTTGCACTTGGAGGCCATGATCGTGGCAACTTGGAAGCCGTAATCGAGCGAGCTTGGATGTACACTTGGAGGCTGTAATCGAGCGAGTTTGGGGATGCACTTGGAGGCTGTCATTGAGCAGGTTTCGAGATACACTTGGAGGCCATGGTCGAGTGAGATTGGAGAAGTAGCTGGAGGCGGTCACTCTGGAGGTGGTAGTTCAGGAGGGAGGTGCGATGAAAGCTGAGACTCTATTCAATGGTTCACTCGTAATTGTGGGAATGTAGAGAATTGAGTCCATCATGGTCTGCTGAGAGATGAGAAACTGGCTGGGAGCGGGAGACAGGCGAACTTGGGATGATGCGGTATGCGGTGTATGCAGTACGCAGTGTATGCTGTACTCGGTGTAGGCTGGACTCGGAGTATACTGTACTCGGTGTATGCTGTACTCAGTGTTAAGTCTTGATCATGGCATGCAGAGATAGCGAGGGATGACTTAACTTCGTGTTCTTCGGTGATGGTAGTGTTCAGGATGAGAAAGAAAGAGATGAGAGGAGATGGGGCAAATCATCATGAGAAACTAGGACTTAAGAGAATTTCGTGTGCGAGTCAATTTACTATGCCAGATACGGCAGGTACCAGCCCCGATCCTGCGTATTATTACACCAATACGAGGTCTTCCCAACCCAATCAGGCAAGCCATACCCCTGCTTTCTCATATCCGCTCATATCCTCCACATCGTTCTCATCTTCATCCCCCATCTCTGTCTTTCTTGTCCACAACTCTACCATCATCGCAAAACACAAAGTTTAGTCATTCCTCTCTATTTCTCCATGCCATGATCATGAGTTTACACCGAGTACAGCATACACCGACTTCAGCATACACCAAGTACAGCAGCATTTTCAGCCCGAAAGATTGTAGTCATTGTTGTTGTTGTTTATTCATACTGTATTCACTCTTACTAGAGTATGACAGGACCTAATACCCCCCCCCGCCTCCGGGTGAGCCAGCTAGATGGCAGTACTCCCCCCCCCACTACCCATCATCCCCGCTGACAAATGAAAGTTGAAAGATAGAACAGAACAGAAAAGAAGGAAAGGAAAAGAAAAGAAAAGAACGAATATAAGCCCCACCGCCGTCGCCCCCCGCACCTGAGTCAGCCTCTGCGCCTGCTCCATACCGCCATTCATTTGGGCGGGAACTTCCCGACTTCAGTAGCCGCCAGGAAGTCCACCACCGCTTGGTCGCACTCTTCCATGGAAACCAGCTCAGAGACCTGCACGTGTCGGCATCTGCCCGCTTTCCAGCCCGTCACCTTTCCCACCGCCTTCCAGAGTGCTTTCTGCTGAAAGATTGTAGTCTGGGATCGGGTATGGTTCCGATTGGACAGGACGGACGGTTATGAACCTTTAAGTGGCGACTTCGAGATTTCTAGATCTCACTCTGAACTACGGCAGATTACCAATAGCAGTAGAATGCCTGGTTGGACACCTGCGGATGGGGGGCTGTGCACAGAAGGTATGGCGGGATATCGTCCAAACTAATGGTAAAGTGCTAATCCTAGTTAAAAGACAATATGGCTATGCCGTATTGGATCTCGGGGTTACATAATGTTGACGCGACTTCGAGTCATCATATACCCTCAGTACTGTTGTCGCTGAAACGCAGCTGGTGTTGGTGGATCCTGATATCCCTTGACATTGTGCAGTCTAATGTTTGAGTTGCACTTATCCCCGAAGCACATCCGAAAAGTAAGAGCCGCTATGTAAGATTGTGGTATGCTTCCAGTATCGAATGCAGTCGATATGTCACTGGGAAGTTGCAGCGTATCGAGTAAACGCAATTGGACGATGGCTGTGAAGCTGTTAAGCCCCAATCACAGACACACGCCGTCGGCGGATGAGGTAGTGGTTGATGTGACCTCTCGATGGTATACCCCATCCACGGAATCTGCCATAAAGGTGGTATCCGAGACCACAATTGGTGCACCCACTGCCCACTACCAACCACCACCACCACCACCACCACTACAATATTATCCGTAAACCTCCTATCACCTACAGCGGGCCCGAACTTAATGCTAAAATAAAAATAAAAATATAAAAATATAAGCGAAGGAATTGGTGATGGTGGTGTGATGGCAACGGTACGCTTATTTATAGGCCCAACTACGAAAAAAAACCCCCATTCTATAGGAATCGGGATGGTGGCGTAGGACTAATATGAATGGGTGGTGTGGTTGGTGGTAGTGTCAACGGTTGCATCACACCAAAGTTTCATCACCCTATTCACGGATTCCGTGAACAGGGTCAAATGGGGCCCAACAGATATCAAGGCCGAGACATTGTCTCGCATCAACCCCTCACGTGATGCGTCAGTCGGTCCTCCTTTGGAAAGCGGCTGGGAATTAACGAGGAACGAGTGACCCAGCAAAAATCGCTTCCACAACAAGCCGAGACGGATATTTTGAGATAACCCTCGGCTCTGCAGATTTCTCATAAGAAACTGCGGTCTATGCCAAGGGCAGTGCTAGAAATCGTGGTCTTATTCGGCTGGGCTGTGAATTTATAGATTACTAGCTGGTCGATCTGACTGCTACGGAGGTGTTGCCCTTGGGCAGGGATGTGTATTTCGCTTATCGGTGAATAACGTGGCCACACCCCTGTTGCGGAAGCCGAGCGGGGGTATGACACGAGCCAAAGATAACGTCAAAGAAAAAAACTGCACGACACTGGAAGTTAAACTCGACATTGATTCCATTAGTTTCTCAGAGCTAATTAGTGCCCATGTGTTTTGGTTGAGACGTCAGGTGCACATCCGGAAATCACAATTTTTTCACGTCGCACTACGGTTGCGGAATCGCCAATGCTGTTAATTGGTGACTTGTAGTCAAATCGACATTACAGCGAGGTAACCCCTTGAAACGACCCGGAGATGGCTCAGTTAAACACATCCAAAAAGACCGCCAATCCACTATTTATTCTTCACCCGTTCTCACTCTCCAGCGCTGCCGGTGGGAAGAAGATATGGCCTCGGAGAAACAGTACCACGAAAGACACTCTCCATACAAACGCTTAGTTAGTACCTCTTCATCGGGGAAGGTCCGCAATGTCACCCAGGGGTCCTGGTATCTCCGAAAAGGCACCTGAATATCTCGTCTTTGGTCATCCGAGCTCGTCAGTGTCAGAATATCCCGTTTTGTTCCACCTGGAGTAAGCATTCTGGTGCTTTTCTCTAAGGGGGTCAGAAATATGCTTTTCGTGCCTTTTCCTCATACAAATAAAACTAAAACGCCAGGTGCTAAGAATTGTGTTCTTGCCTTTCTAAAATGCTGCATTTTCAAGACCCAAAACCCTACCGGAAGTATCTTTATTGATGTCTCTTTTTACGTTCCAGTGAGAAAGCACTCGGCAAAAAGCACAGGAAATGACACGGGACGGAAAGGTATAGAGATGAAATGCATAAGGAAAGGCACCTTAGAAAAGCACTGCGGGGTCTCATTTCTAGTGCTATTTCCATGGTGCTTTTTACTGCCGCTCAATGTTAACTCAGGGATGAGCCCGAAAGGCCTACAAAGTTGCTATAAACCCATCGAAGCTGCTAAGAAGGACTAAACAGTGGATGCTAATGCAGTGAGTCATTTGTTCTGTGCCTTTTCCAGTACCTTTAGAGAAACACGTTTTCAACTCGGTTTGAGTAACCGGCGCTGACGGTAAGACACACAAGTTTCCTGTATAAACCTCGAGTCTTTCTCCTTATCTCCTCTCTGTACCTCAAGTCTATACACACACATAGTTCTCCCCTCCATATTCGTAGCGGGTGAGCTAACTTGTCTGCCCAGTGATGCTACATGATCGAGTGATATCTCAATGAATGAGCGATCGAAAATCACCTCACCGACAGCTGCTGCAACTGCCATTTAGGAACTGCAGATACACATGTGTGTGGGCGGATTTCCTCCGTACATGTGCTGAACTAGCAGAAGAAGCTTTGCGAAAGATTGCTTTCCATGAGCCTTTGACCCTTACACTGAGTAATGAGTAGACTCGGCCCGATCTCTACCCTCCGACCATTGCACCCACAACTCTCATCTATCAAACGAAACATTGCTAAAAGGATATTACTCTACGCAAGTAAATATAATAAAGTAAGGAAAGTAAGGAAACCAAAAAGCAGAGCGGGGAACAGATAGCACCATCACTTTACTCAAATCCCAGAAAACCCGATGATCTGAAACTCATTTAGAACAATTACCAATTGAATAGACTTCAAACAATTTCAGAAAACGTATTCGCCACCGCTAGCAGATGCAAAGCCAGTTGGTATAAGGTGTCAGGATGTGAGCCACATGGTTAAAAAGGAAATGTATATTGACGTCGTGATAGCTTTCGTTGCATCATATAGGGCTTTCAGCTTTATTGACTAAAGGCCGGGCATCCGAATACAATTTCAACCCTCATTTTTCCCGTGATGTGGTCATTACTGAAAAGATATGTGAGTCGCATCCCATCAACCAAATGCAACGATATCAAGCTCGGAAGAGCGTACCCTATACCTTCCTTGTAGATCCATATAGATCCGCACTATTCAGGCTCAAGCTTGTGTGCCCATCTGTTTTGCTCGGCGATATTGTGAGGTGCTTTGGCGACTGGTGAGAAAGTTGTCTATAGGAGAGTCCACGTGCTGAAGATCGCTCCTTAATAGCCTTCCTTAGTTCGGCGTCCGAATATGCACACGTGTCCGGCCCGAGGTCGTTCTGGATTGCCTCAGCTATATCGAGAATTCCGCGATAGGGCCCCAATCGCCGTCCAGCCCGGTGCAACTGACTTTTCCTACTTGCATCTACCCAAAGGCCATACATTCCAAATGACCATATCAACTGTAAGATACAAACGGCAATCCAGATCCATTGGGCAATGCTATATACATACTGATCTGAATGAATTGTGTTGTCGCAGTGTTGAATGATGTAATCCTTCGAATACTTTGATCCAGAAATTGCTACCGAGATATAAAGATCGTAGGCTACATTTGGTGATTTCGATTCAAGGACTTGATCCAAGACCGCCGTATAGACGCAGCCCGTAATCCAGAACAACAACAGTTGCCCTCCGCGTCCAACAACCAGATCCCAAGCAACGTCAATACCTTTTGCCGCCCAAAAAGATAGCGGTCCAACTCCACTCAATGGTGAAGAAAAAATATCGGTGAAAATTCGCGAGAGCGAGCCGCCTCCAGTTACTGGACAAGAAGTAACATACTGGTTGCCAGTGGCGATGTAAAGTAAGCCTCCAAAGATAGTTATAGTTGGTGCAGCGATTGCAGGCAAGAATAACCATCCAGCCTTACATCTTCGTGATCGTTTTGTTACAAATGTAAACGCCTTCGGTGGAAGGGGCTCCCATTTGGATGATTCGCAGTCGGGGTATTCTGTTGACGTTGAATCAGCTCCTATCTTTTGTTTTGTTTTATTCATACTGTATGCACTCTAATTAGAGTATGGCAGGACCCAATATCCCCTCCGCCCCCGGGCGAGCCGGCTAGATGGCGGAGCTCCCCCCCCGCTACCCTTCATCCCCGCTGACAAATGAAAAAATAAAAGATAGACCACACCAGACAAGAAAAGAGAAGATATAAGCCCACTGCCGCCGCTCCCCGCACCTGAGTCAGCCTCTGCCCCCGCTCCATACCATCATTCATTTGGATGGGAACTTCCCAACATCAGTAGCCACCAGGAAGTCCATCACCACTTGGTCACACTCTTCCACGGAAAACAGCTCTGAGATCTGCACATGTCTGCATCTGCCCGCATTCCAGCCTGTCGCTTTTCCCACCACCTTCCGTAGTGTCTGTTGCTAGACTCTCCATCGGCTGCAGTGGTGGAAGAGGTGTTCATGCGTCTGGGCCACCATCCTGCGTCGACTGCCACACCAGCAGCATTTGTCGTCCTCTGAGTGGCTGAACCGTTTTAGGTAGACTCCAGTGGGTGCATGCCAAGACTTTAGTCTGTAGAACCTGGTAGCCAGAGACTTCATGCGTGTCATCGGAACAGGTCTCTTGGTCCCGGTCTTGCCCTTGAGTCTGTAGCTGAAGACCTTGCTATACTTGTCGGCCTCCTACTTTGCCTTGGCTGCTGACATTGCCTCGGAGATTTGTCTAGCTCTATTCGAGGCCGAGGTGTATCGCCGCGTTATCACTGTGTTTCCACTAGCATGACGGGCCTAGTTTACCTGACAGCGCGCCTCTTCATTTGCAGGGAAGCCGGAGTGTCGCAGCACCCAGTGAATCCCGGTTCCGATGCCTTGGGAGAGGAGCGTCTGCGCTCTCTGATTGATACAACTCGCTAATCACTGCTCCGAGCCCGGCTCTAGGTGTGACGCTCATTGAATTGCGGTTTGCGAGTCGCTAAAGATTGCCACTGTCTCTACTCCATGCCGTTGTAATGTGTTTCTCTTCCCGATCGTCACCCCAAGCGGGGGTTCAATCACCCACAACTGGGCGTCAATGACCTCGATGAGCCCAGTGCCCAGAAAGCTGGGGCGAGACCTCCATCGATTTCCATGTGGGCAAACTGCTGCGGCTCCCACTCAGCCATCATGGGAGTGGGATTCGTCTGTCCGCCACATCCAGACACCTGCTCTGATTATGGCTTCTTTCTCCCTCTCCGAGTGTTGCCTGGTTCTCTCAGGCAGCGGTGGTGTCATCCTGTACAGTGGTCCTGACCACTGATTCTTTGCCCGGGGCCAGCAACATAATGCCTTCGGTTGATCAGCCGTGCTCATGCTCTTCCTTGACAACTCTGCATATTGGTGCACCAGAAGAAGGGTTTTGGTGTAACCCTTTTAGCTTGTTGCTGCATGTGTCTGCTAGTCTCACTGCAAATCACTGCTGTCTGGAGTCCAAGATTACAGGCAAGGGTGTAAGCCCTGACTCTCTCATAAGTGCACCCCGTGGGGTTGTGGGCAGTGAGCCCAGGATGGACCTGGCTTGTCAATTGAGGAGGAGTTGGAGGTCATCTTACCTTCCTACTTCTTTGGGATCCCATCTGAGCTCACACCCATACAGAGTGACCGCTTGAACACACACAACTTGGACGGCCGGTATGCTCTCAGGAACAATGCCGTATGTGGCAGGGACCAAGAGACCTATCCCGATGACAAGGGTGAAGCCACTGGCCGCCAGGTTCTACCGATTAAAGTCCGGGCATGCGCCCACGGGGGTCTACCTCAAACGGTTCGGCCACCGAGATGACGACAAATGCTGGTGGTGTGGAGGGACAGTGTCCCTGAGGCGGGAGCACCTCTTCCGCCACTGCAGCCGGTGGAGAGTACACCAGTGAGAACTATGGAAGCCGGTGAGAAAGGCGACGGGCTGGAGAGCGGGTAGATGCCGGCACGTGCAGATCTCTGAGCTCATTTCCAGAGAAGAGTGCGACCAAGCGGGGACGAAGGGTAGCGGGGGGGGGAGCTCCGCCATCTAGCCGGCTTGCCCGGAGGCGGAGGGGATATCAGGGTCCTGTCATACTCTAATTAGAGTCAATACAGTATGATTAAACAACAACAACAACAATGCCGTATGTCATTGTAAGGGTTAGGAGTCTCGCTTCTGCTTCCCTGGCTTTCTTCATGCATCGGTTGTGCTGTTCCTTGAATGTTAGATGTGGGTCCATCAAGATGCACAGCGAACGTGTCCCCAGTATATTGAATCGTATGAACCCGCTGCCGACTCTTTTCTTTGCAGTCAGTTCACGCCAGAAGCGTATCCTGTGGCCTCATCCGCACATGAATAGTGCCGCCTCCGTCTTGCCAGTGTTGATCTGTAGCCCTCGTCTACTTGCCCACTCGATGCTCTTTGCTGCACATCGCCCAAGAATCGAGACGATGTAGTTAACATCACTTCCGGCCACCGCCACCCATCCGAGGTCATGTTCAAAGGAACAGTCATTTACCTTCAGACATGTAATCATCGACCCATTTGATCAGTTCTGAGGTGAACGTTGCAAATAGAATTGGTGACACTGGTGAGCCCTGTGGAACCCCAGCTTCCACTGTGTGTTTCTCCATGGCGTTGCATTCGATTATCATCTCCGCCGTTCTTTCCGAGTCATAGCTCTCCTTCCATTGTATAATGTCTCCATCCTTTAGGCTGACCTTCATTTAGTTGACTGACCTTCCGTTTGCCAGGCTTGGAAAGGCTGCTTTAACGTCCATGAGAAGCACGCCTGTAATGTGGCCATTTGTCCAGGCTTCATGAGCTCTGTCAACCATGAGGGCTGCTACATCAATGCTTGACTGCCCTCTTCGGCTTCCGAATCCTCTGTCGCACAGTTGCCCTCTCTGTTCGACTTCATCTGACAGCAGCTCAGCGACTACTTGTTCGACCACATTTCCCATGCAGCTCAAGAGCGATATGGAGTGATAGGCCTTAGGCTGGGTGTAGTCGTCTTTGCCGGGCTTGCGAATCACCACACCACTAACTGGCTTTCATACCGCTGGGTGTCTTCCCATCCGAATGGCCGCATTCATCAGCCTCACCATTCTCTCTTTGTCCCACATCCAGAGGATCCATATGGCGCCGAAAGACAGCAGGTCCAGCCCGGTGTCTTTTTTAGCGATTGAGAATATTGTGCTCGCTGAACTATATGCACTCTGACGAGTGTTTGTGCGCACCCTGCGGGAGGTGGTTCGTAATACTGGTCACTGTTATTCGGCAGAAAGGACTCGCACCTCAGCATCTCCTCCTCCTCCAGTGATGTGTTTAGTCGCTTGCCTTCTCTATCTGTTAAGGCCTCCACGGTCATGCCTGCCAGAGGGTTCACATATCATGCTGCTCTCCTTACCTCGGCCCCCTACTGGTTTTCCAGGTGCTCGCTCCACATTTTCCTCCTGTACTGTCAAATCAACTTCTGGAGATCTGCCTTTGCCCTGGCGGCCTCTTCCGAGTTCTGTCTCCTCCTCTATTCTCTTCCGACCACATTCCTTCTTTCCCTGATATCAGCATTCCACCATCTCTTTGATTTGGTGTAGATCCTGACCTTCATTGCTGTGGCATCAAAAACATTGCCCATTGCTTTCTGACACCATGCGGCCTCTTGGTCCACCTCATCTGCTGTGCATTCTGCGTCCAGGTGATCTCTCTCTGTTGCTAGCTCAATCTGTAGCTTCTCAGCTGCCTCCACATCCTCCTCCGTCATGCCAGTAAAGTTCCACCCTACTCCCTTTGTATGGCCCGCCTCCTGTTGCCTGTCTACTTCTTCCTACCACTCTGTAACCTCGTAGTCAGATCCTACGGCAAAGTCGTTGGCCAGTATGGAGCATTTTGTTTTCAGTCGATTATTCAGCGTCAGGTCGATGATCAACTCTCCTTCATGACCTTCTCTTGTCCAGTTATGGGTAGCCTCCCCATCATATCCAATTTCCAGTCCATTTTCGTCAATCACGTATTCCCAGAACGCAGCATTCCGCTGCACTTGGCATCTTGGGTCCCATTCTATGCTATGGGCTTTGATATCTCCAGCAAGCACAGTGCTGCCCTGCCGAATGACTCTCTGCCGGTTCAACTTTCACTGCAGTCTCACTTCAGACTGTGTGTCCCTTTGGTCGTAAACATTCATGATCCTTGTTATCGCCTCCCTCTCCTCCTGACATCAGTTGCAATGACATCGTCGCTTGCACCTCTGCTTAAATCTGTCTGCTCATCAACCACCAGGCCACACCCTCTCCGTATCGCGGTCCACACTCCTTTGCTTCTTCTTATTTTGTATGCTGAATTTCTTATCCCAATACCTTCTTTCCCTCTCTGTGGCTGTGGCAAGTACACAACGTCCACCCTGTGTTCGACTCCCATCTCCAGTGCCACAATGGTCCACTCGTATGACCTCGCGCAGTTGTGCTGGATCACTACAATCATTGCATGTCAGGGCTACTGCTTCAGTCTGAGTCGTGGCTATAGTTGCATTGTCGGTCGCTGTGTCTTTCTCGGTCATAATGACGTCTCTTGGCTGCCCTGCTGCCTTCTCTTGCTCCACATCAGCCATCTCCTCTTCTTCTCTTCCCCCCTCTGCTGCAGCACCTCCGCTGGGTGTAGGACCAAGTACTACTCTGTTCGTCCCCATTGCCATGTGCGTAGCTTCGCTTGTGGGAACCCGTCCTGCTGTTCCCGCCTCTCTGCTCTGCAGTGCTGGTTTGGCGGCATTGCGCTTCCTTACACACCTACTAGTGAAAGCAATATGGTTTCCTTTGCTGTTGGGGCACATTTCCAGCATGTGGCCGCAGAGTGATCCCTGCTTAGCTATACACCCCACTACATTGCACTTGTGGTTGCTTGTCCGGTGATTGCCTGAGCAGTAGCCACACTTTGGCATGTTGCCGCACTTGTTTTCTATGTGGCCCCATTCACAGCAGAGCTCACTCCTCCTGTCAGGGCCCGCATTCGTGAACGCTTCTACTCAGTACCACCCCCCATCCGCCTTGATGCCTCTCTGAATCAATCTCTGTGCCACCGTGCTCCCCTGAAGAACAAAAACTACCGATGAGGTGGCGATATCTCCATTCTGCCTCCTCTCTCTGATGGTGTGGGGGTTTGCCAGCCATCGTACCTGTGTGAGGATAGCTATGACCTTGTTCTCCGCTTCAAATTCCTCACGCATTTTCTGCAGGCATTCTGTACCTTTTCCCATGTACCGCATGAGGGATACTGCATGGATTTTCACCCTCTCCCAGGTTTCATTTTCTTTGACATCCAGGACTCATTTCTCGACCATCCTCACAACTATGATGATAATGTCGCGATACCGAATAGCCATCTCTGCGGTCGCATTCTGGTGCGTGATTGCCGTGATTGCGCCCTTTGCGTTCCTCCTGGCATTTATGATCCTTAGGTGGGCCGGGCCCTGCTGGTGGAAAAGTGCTCTGTTGATCGCTAATGCAATTTGTTGGTCCATCTTATTGGGGAATGGGACACTGTCGTCTCTCCTTAAGATTAGGCGTCTATCTGCCATGCTTGAGCCTGTTGTCGGGGCTGGGGCTGGGTGGGCCAGCTATATTTGGTTTTGTGGTGGGACCGTCTCCCATCGTCTGGTCGGTGTCAGCACTGATGTTGTCGCCCCTTTCCGTGTCGATGTGGCTCTCGGTATTGGTGCCAGTATTGGTGCCGGTGTTGGTGCCGGTGCTGGTGCTGGTGCTGGGTTCGGCTTTGGGATTGGGTTTGTTTTCAATTTCGGCATTGCCATTGATTTGAGCTGCCGTCCAGGCGGCAGCTATTGGCTCTTCTCCGGCATCTTCAGTCCACCTTTCTGCATCAGGTCTGCGAGTATCGAGGCCTTCAGGGCAACCTGCTCAGTGTCCGCTTTCCTTTCCTCTCTCTGGTCCCGTTCTGTGCCAACCACCACTCCTGCAACCATGTCCGCGATGCCATTGCCCCACAGTACGTCATCCAGGTCATACACGTCTCACTTTTTACCTTTTTCCTCCAACCACGCTTTCATTCCTTGCCACTGGGCCTCCTGCAGTGCAGTCTGTGTCTGCAGCATGGTTACTATGTTTGCGATGGTTCTGTGTAGCTCTGCTAGTTCGTGGGCTTCCTGCTGAGCCGTGGGCTCCATGCGGCTCTTCCAGTCCCCGTGGGCCCAGGCGGTCGCCAGGACCTCACTCCTCTTTTTCCGCTTTCCGTTCTCATTTCTCTCCATCGGCTCAATTGTGTCTTCGCCAGCAGTCTCCGTGGCGATTGATGTCACCGCCGCCCCATCTCCATTGCCATCTCCATTGGCTTGTCACTCCTCCTGTCCACTGCCTCTCCTGTATCCAGGCCACTCCTCTCGCTCATTCTGACTTCGGTCATCACTTCTGTGAAGCACACCTCTTCAAGGGTAGTGTTTGTCATCGCTAGCTCGTTTGCCAATGCGTCTGGTCAATCGTGGTTTTCCAAAGACTTCGCGTGAATTCACTCAACTGCGTGGTTTCTTGTGCGCACCCTCCTCCTGCAGTCTAGATGGTGCTGGGAAGCTCGCTGCGGGGTCAGTTCGACATCCAGAATCAATTGCCGCCATCCGTTTTTCAATTGCTATAGTTGCTGTCGACTTAACGCGCTGTTTCTGTTTCGCCAAGACTTTTGTCGCGTATGATTCCATCAGCTCCTATCTTGTGTGAACAGTATGCCACTCGGATCCTCGCTTACCCATTAGCGGACTCTAGTGTAAAGTGTGTTTGTGCCGAGTTGAGTGGAGGGTTCGCGGGCTCTGGGTGTTGGGCCGCTGAAGTAAGTGAAGTTGATGCGGCCTCCGATTTCTCTGTCTTGCTGGATTTTGAATAAGCAAGAGCTGCCGGACATGCCAACTAAATATGGAGAGAAGCACAACAACCAAACGAGAGGTTACAACGCAAGGCGGAGTATAGCAATGTTCTCAGTCACTATGATAATGTAAAGCAAATGCAACAATTGAAGTAACTTCTAAATTTACTTGCTAATCGCAGTGCTCCTCATTCCGCCTAAACCTCACCTGTGTCGCTGTGCGTGCTTAGAATAGGCTTATTAGATTGAAATTCGTAGTCACATCAACAGCTTGTCCAGTTATATCACAAAGACGCGTGCCGTTACTTGGCCTGGAATTAGCATATAGGCTCGGTAGCTGGTCACATTTGATAATGTCACATTATATCACGACGACGCACGCCGTTGTTAGGCCTAGAACTAGTATGTGTACCCAGTATAGGGCAATATGCAATTAGATGCATATGCGTACGCAGCAATGAACAGCGAGATCCGAAAATATTAAATTGTTTCTTTAGGTGGTGTACTGGACTTTAATCCGATTGGCGATCGTAGGATTGTGCGCAAGAAAAGTGAGACCCTGTGTGGAAAGACGATAGTCTATTTTCAACTGATCTGCATGAAGCCGTGCGGATTGGAAGCATCATGCATGCAAGATGAACGTTTTGAGGGCTGACGACATTAATTCGATGGAGGTATCTTGCATGCTGCGGTTGCTAATGGCTTTTCACAAGACTTTGTCTGTGAGGTGGATCTCATTAGCAGAGCAAAAAATAATACTCCGCATACTCTAGGTAGTATATTTTGCATTGTGGGGGACTTGTGCACGGACCCTCAAAGATTCGTTTGTTTGTTGTTTAATCATACTGTGTTCACTTTATCTAGAGTATGGTCATACTCATACTCATACTCAAACATTCGTTTCAGTAATAGTTAGCCTTGCCCGTTGGTCACGGAGACCGTCAAGAATTGTGATAATGAAATACCACTCTGTCGCCGCCGCTCTCCAGAAGTAACATTATTAATATAAGTGAGTACGGCATTTATGTCTGAGCGGCTTCAATCGAGTTTTCGATCGCAGCTTCGTAGTATAGAAATTGAGAGGTGAGATATGTAGCTTTGCTTACCATCTGCAGTGGTCAGGCTCTCTGGGTGGCGTCAGAAGTTCACGCAAACAGAAACTGGAGGGCCAGTCTTCATCAAGTACCTGAGGTTGAGGTAAATGGATGAGGCTGCAGCCGATCGGTCAGAATATACTCTCCGATCCATCCACTAGAATCTCGCAGAGCGCCATCTGTGGTGATGAAACTATTTACGTTTTCACTTTTGTTTTTGTAAGATGTGTCTGCGCAAGGCAGTTTCGATGGTTTGCTTTTGGTTTAGCTACCTAGTCGGTGAGACGGAAGTTGGAATTTTAGGCTAAAGGCCAGCTTCCAAAAAGCCGTCTGACTGAATGTGGTTTAGTTACTGCCTCGGGAAGTTTTTAGCGTTGCAATCTCATCAGATCCTGCGCACCATCAGCATATCTCCCGACTTATGTACCAGACCCCTATTCAACTACTATATCTGCTCTGTGCCACATACTATCACATGAAAAGAGAGATTCTTTAGAGCAGTTATTTCGTTGCAGTCGCTAGAATCAACTCCCTGCTGTTGCGAGAATCGAGATTGAGTAATATCATTGCTTTAACAAGGCATATTGTCTACTAGTTCTGATTGATGGAGAGTAACCTCCATATTCCAAGACATTTTCCGTTGCTAAGGTTCAGCCCTACCCAATCATTACCGGGTGGGGATATATAGACTGGAGACTAGGATTCGGAGTGCACTGGCACCATCTACTTGAGTCGGAATCCCATCAACTATACTCACCCATTCCTTATCGATCAAGTTGAACCCCTTCCTCGAGATTCTTCTCGTAACCTAGTTGTTTTATGGGATTGTTGTACCTCATGTACCACATGTAATTGACTATTCCTGTATCAGTAGAGGCCAATGGCAGTGAGTTGAACACATATTCAGAACCTTTCAATACTGTACAGCGGAAAGCGTGACCGACATTTCAGCATTCACGCCTGTAGTACAGCTTGAGGTTGGGTTATAGGGTCGGCGTGGATCCAGGATACGGAGTGTTGTGAGCGGGGGCGCCACGGGCGGAGCTAGTGGGCAGTGTACTTGGGCTTTAACACCTTCAAATCCATAACGACATCGTTTAGGTAATCTGGCGGTGGTGGCGAGAAAGGAAGCGAGCGTTGTGGTGCTGTATGAACATGATGCCACAAAGGTTCGGTAGAACTCACTGGGAGATAGTCGATCTGGGTTACATTGTGCTAAGAAGCCCATTTTTCACTACCACGAGCAGGAATCGCACTTGGAAGTCATGGGGGGGGTGCACTTGGGAAGTGCACAATAAGGTGGTGGGAAACGCTCTTGGAAAGCACACTTGAACTAACAGATAGTGCACTTGCCCAGCGTACTTGAGAGTGACTGGAAGCGCTCTTGTGGGTTAACTAGGAGGATATGATGGTTAAGCGGACTACAGACTAGTGATGGGAGTGCTCTAAATACTTTCATTTTCAGATCATCAATTTGTTATGGAGCTCAGAAGTGGCTAGCCAGTTTAGATTATACCACAGCAATTACACTCGGGGAAAGCGCTTATGTTCTACAAGTTCTTGCTGTGAAAGGATATAGCAACAGAACGGAACTAGCGTGTGGACATATCACTCAATAAGTGGTGTCTTTTTGCATTATATTTGGGCTGAACGATGTTAGTTACATGTGATGTTAGTTGCTGGCAGGTGGAAGAGTACGGAGGTACATGACGACACATTCACCACCACCACCACCACCACCACCCCTAGAAATCAGGCAGAGGTATGACACCAATAAAAGATGTTCTAGTCCAGTCACGGAGGATGTCCCTCCGCGGAGAGAGCGGTCCATTCACGAAGGCCCACCCTCCGTGACTGGACTGGTTCTTTCGCGGAGTGTACCCCTGCACCCCACCTCCGTGTACACTCGGTGAATGCTCTGCACGCATATATGCCCACGGATGTATGCGTACTCAGCTAGCCATATCCAGCTGAATTTAATCAACGCAACTAATTGCATTCAGCCCAGCGCAACTATGTACCTTCAGCCCAGCGAAATGATGGAGTTCAATGCACAAACAATGGTGTTTCTGCAACGCCATCTGGTACTTTCAATCTTAAACGGAAGACAACACCACCTTGACCCAGTCACAATCAAAAGCGGCTTCGAGCAAATACACAGGGAGAGGCAACAGCGCAGACATACTCCACTTCTGTTGATGATGTCAACAAGAGCGTAGAGGAAAACGACGAAAGTGATTTGACACAGCTGGATATTGAGGAAGGAGAGGGTCTTGACGAGTACAAGGATGTGGACGAGGAGGAGGAGGAGGAAGAGGAAGAGGACGATGTAGAGGAAGAGGGCAACGAGGAAGAAGAGCTGGTTTCAAGTCAGGATATAGAGCACAGTGTAATTGTAGTTGCACCACGACGTTGAGTGTAAATAGCACTTTGTATGTATGCTCCGCGAATGAACCAGTCCACTCACGGAGGTGGGGTGCAGGGGTACACTCCGTGAATGGACCGGTCTCTCCGCGGAGGGACATCCTCCGTGACCAAACTAGAACAAAAGATCGGGTGCGGTTAATATCAAAGGAGGTAAACTACATAACTCGGCATCTATTCCACTGGATTCTCGGTAGTATTCAATGTCTGTATGATTTGAATTAGATATCAGGTGCGCACCAAAGAATTATGATATTTTCACATCTTAGTGTTAGCGAGACTAAATTAATATCGTTCAGTTAGCGAAAACACAAGACCATCAATAAGTTACCATTCGCACCATGTAGTCAAATCGACAGTGTAGTAAGGCCACACCATGATTCACCAGAAATAGTTCTTACATATACATCCAAAGGCTAAAAAAGGAAATCTGTCATTTTTCTATTCTCCGGCAGTCCATTTTGTTGCTGCATGCGTAGTATGATAGTTACATAACTTCTCATTCCGGGTATGTTATCATGTAAAACGGTGATGGATGCAGACAGTTTGAAGTGGACAACGTTAGCAGACGGTACGAAGAAGAGATGATGCTGAAGAAATAGTAGCATGGAAGATAACACTGCTTTGTCAGACTTCTCTGCCTAGAGGCTTAAGCAATAAGCGGCTAGCTAGTTTCGAAATATACTCAGGCCTAGAAGGTCAGTCCGGACACCCCATTTCTGGAAGAAACCCCCACTAAACGAGGAATTATTAGAGCGCTACACACTAAGCTGGGTAAAGCGCAGGAAGGAAGTGTAGATTCACAGAAAATAGACACTGTCTTAGCCTCCTTTCCCCATGTCAACACCCTTGTCGCACAGCAAAAATTGACTTTCCATGACTCGAGTACAATCGGAGATTATACTTAGAGAACACGCTTTTCACCATCATAATTTACTGGTTCTCACTGCATGTGGATACAACACTAAAATGAAGCCAGCATGCGATATTTTCGCATTGATGAGCGAAGTCCGTTCGTATTATATTTTGAGATGAATGGTATTTGATTCGGTTGTTAGTGGAGTGGAAGCGAGACGAACCTCTACAGGGATGTTCCTCTCGCTTATTGGTAATCAGTGAATGCAGGGGTTTTCTTTACCGTTGCAAGGAATCGATCTCTGGTGTGGGCTGGGTGGTCGGGTTCGGTAGGAAACGATCGGTTGCTCCTGTTAGAGAAATCAGGACTCGAACCTTAAAATACAATACGCAAAATTCTAGTTTTACCAATTAAACTATATCCCCTTAAGTATGCACAGCAGCCCCAGCCTTTTAAAAGCGCCGACGAAATTAGTAATATTTGGGTCGCCTCGCAAGTTTGGGTTAAACGACAAAAAAAAAGGCAAAACTAGTTGTGCACTGACTGAAGCCTCAACTGCATCCCCGAGTCAGCTACTGGTTCCCACAGCAATGTTCAATAGCAGAACAGAAGCGTCGGGACCATTACTGCCTAACCGGAGTAATAATTGTGGTCCAAAATAAGCTACAGAAACTGATGACTTTCCAACTGAGTCTAGTGCGAAGCGCCTTTGTAGATTACTGGAGGCACGTACGTATGGACCTTTACGATCTAAGTTCTCCTCCAGAGTAATTTCGTTTTTCCGGAGGATAGTATCCAAGTATTCAAGTATTCGACTTTAGCGGATTCCGGTGAACCAGAAAATTTGGCTACCCCACCTGGGGAGTGTGGAGCGCTGTGGAATGTCTTTGGAGCATTGTCTCAGAAAGGCATATTTCTGAACCAGATGGTGAGAAGTACTATACCGGCTATGGCGGATGATACCCTTTTTTTCTGACCAATAGTTTTCAAGATACAGGTAGTAACTGAAAATATAGATATAATACATATCCACATATAATGTCAATTTTTGAAACATTGTCAATATTCAGAGCTCAAAATCCGCAGTGGCTTTGGAACGCCTCCTCTTTTGAGCATCTTAATTTGGGTTCTGACAGCAAAAATCTTTGGTACTATGTTATCCTGACCCTGACACATGTATTTGATCTGGTGATATAAACACCCGTCCTAACGTATCATCCGCAATTACCAGTACAGTACTTGATGTTATCTCGAAACATGCCACTCATTACTGACTACCGCCTCCGGAGGTTAGTTATTTCAGCCAAACCAGTTAGTGAAAGATTAAATTTAATACAGTGATTGCAGAGCATTATTGATTTTGAGAATTGGCCATCTTTCCACGAAATGGCGCCGAATATTTGGGGATGATATCCACTGATTATGTTTGAACCTCTGTATATATAACTTCATTAACTTTATTTGGGCTAAAATCATACCGACTCAGCATTCCAACTGTTTCTAACCTGCCTCATCTGACTTTCCTGGAACAATACGATTCTATTACATGCTGCGCTGTCGGGAGTATATTCCAGCGCTCTGTGACTGCTTCCATCTCAGTAAGTTCTACGAGTATCGTTGATGTTGTGACTCCGGTATCGGGATCGGCTTCGGAATCGGCATAGGATTTGGACGGGATTTCGCCACAGCGCCACGTTGTGGCTTGTTCTAGTCCAGTCACGGAGGATGTCCCTCCACGGAGAGACCGGTCCATTCACGGAGTCCCACCCTCAGTGACTGAACTGGTTCATTCGCGGAGTGGACCACTGCACCCCACCTCCGTGACTGGACTGGTTCATTCGCGGAGCATACATACAAAGTGCTACTTACACTCAACGCCGTGGTGTAACTACAATTACACTATGCTCCATATCGTAACTTGAAACCAGCTCTTCTTCCTCGATGCCTTCTTCCTCTACATCGTCCTCTTCCTCCTCCTCCTCGCCCACATCCTGGTACACTTCAAGACGCGGTACACCCAAGGTTCGGCCGCCAGCAAAGAGGTCAGAAGCTCTGATCTACAAGCGAAGCTCAAGTTCTGGCCCACATCCGAAGCTCAAGCTTTGGCCAGCGGTGCAGCTCTAGCAAATGTGAAAACTCTAGCCAGCCTCCTAGTATGCGGACTTAACTGAACGTTTGAGCTTAACTTAGAGTCCTAGTGCGGTGGTATTACAGGCTATCGTAGGGCCATCAGTGTCACCACCATGTTCATGAGGATCTACTAGACTGTCGATTATCACTATATGCTCATGTTCGCACTCAACACTCACACTCACGCTCGCACTCATACCAGCCCAATTACCCTGAAAATGAAGCTGCGGATTCCGCTGGCAAATCTGATTAGGAGATCTACTCTTCCTATGAGTCCAAGTATCGCCATTAACCCAGTACAGTCGACTTAAATCCTCAACTCCGTGACCATTGGATATCGTGAGATTCTCAGACTGAGACTACAGGTGTGGGTGCCAGAGTTGGTGGCGGAGTTATATACTGCTCAGTTGAAGATGCCTTTCATTCATAGTGTTGACTAGGGATTTGGCCCGGTGGCTTCCTTAGTGTTCAGTGCTGGCGGGCTCGGGCATGACGCCGGTGGCTTACGGCCCCCATTGACCTCGCCTGCCCCCACCAGGCTCGTCCGCCCCCATCAGCCTCGCCTGCTCCCATCGGCCTAGCCTGCCCCCATGCTGAGCAGGAGGCCAAGCCTCGGCACTGATGCTCGGCTTCAGGCTCCAGCTTTGGCAGTCGGCATGGAGTTTTTCCTTCTCTTTCTTTCGTATATAAGTCTAGAGTTTTCTCTCTCTTTGAATCGACAGACAATTCAGCTTCTTCGTTCTTTCTCTGTTTGCTCTGAACACATAGCCTGGGAAATCCTCTCGATATTCGCAAAGGGTGGTGAAGGTCACTGGCGGAGGATGCAAAAGACTAGCTACATCACTAGAAAGGTCTACTTCAAAAAACCAGATGCGTCTCATTGATAGACTAGCGGAATCTAGTGCGAAAGAGGTTTTGCAGCGAAAGAGGTTTTGCAGCGAAAGAGGTTTTGCAGCGAAAGAGCCACTGCAGCGAAAGGGCCACCACAGCGCAAGATGCAAAAAGAAGTGAAAATCTCCAAGCCTGAAAGGGTGTGAAAGAGCATTCGCAGCGAAAGTGTGTGGAAAGCAGCCAAAAGCCTGAAAGCACGTGGTACAATCAGGAACTCTCAAAGTATGGTTGAGTTTCGCGATGTGGGCTGAACGCACGTAGTTGCTCTGGAGTGAATGCAATTGCATTGTTTAAATTCAGCTGGATATGTCCAGCTGAGTGCGCATACATGCGTGAGCATATGTATGCTGAGTATTCACCGAGTGTACACTCGGTGAATGGACCAGTCCAGTCACTGAGGTGGGGTGCAGGGGTACACTCCGCGAATGAACTAGTCCAGTCACTGAGGGTGGGACTCCGTGAATGGGCCGGTCTCTCCGCGGAGGGACATCCTCCGCGACTGGACCAGTGTTCCTAAGCGGCCCGGCCGGTCGCCCGGCTTTTTAGCGGCATGCAGGCCCGGCCCGGCCCGGCCTCCATTCTGAACGCCTGCGCTAAGGGCGGCCCGGCCCGGCCTGGGTCAGAAGCCGCCCGGCCGGCCGCCCGGCCTGCACGAGATTTAAAAAGCCTGCATCAGCCTGCATAAGCCTTGGTCTGGTCGATGGATGGAATACGGCAATGGCAGGGCTACGATGATTGAGTTGGATATGGTTTATGTTTCGTACTTTGGAGACTTTCTTAGTAAAGGCAGCGGAGAATCTTTCGAACAAAATATTCTGTTTAGGCTTAGTCCGCCAAGAAAAAGCCGCCAGGCCGCCAAGAAAAGCCGCCAGGCCGGCCGGAAAGCCGCCAGGCCCCGGCCCTCATTTGAAAGCCGCCGCTAAGGCCGGCCTGGCCGCTTAGGAACACTGGACTGGACTAGAACATGGCTTAAAGTTCAGTCATACAGCGGGCAAACAGTCACTTTCGGTTGATAATCTGTGATTGGTTTGCGAAATGTTAACGAAGGGCAATCAAAACTTGAGTTCGTAGTCCTTGAGCAGCTAATATTTACACGAACTGACGTATTCTAAAATTGTATGAAATAGCCAGTCGCTCAGGGTCGTCGCCCATATAAAGGTAATTGCCACCGTCCTGGCTATCACCTTTCGGCAAATGACGACGAAAAATAAGGGAGATAATTATAATATGAGGCTGATTAAATAAAGAGACGAGTGATTACGTAAAACTACTTTCCATAAGCCTCAACCCCACGTAGTAAGTATTGAACTAACATAGCTCTCTCCAAACTCTAGAACAATTCAACATACGCCACTCGTCTACCAAAAGAGGAAGTTAAAATTAGAAAGTACCTACTCTGCGCGGGTAAATACAATGAATTGAGAACAGAACTCCGGATAGGTAGAAGGAACACTTTATCCAAAGACTATAAACTTGATGAACCGAGACTTCCGCATATATAATAATTACCAATCAAACAGTTCTCAGCTAATGCAGGACTATCTCCGCTAGCACAACTTTAAGAAGTAGATATAAATATAACCCCCTTCTTCACTACAAAAGCACGACCAGAACCTGAGAGTCAGAAAATAATATATAAGGTGGGCTCAGCTGCGATTTGGTCAGCATTGAAGACATAGCAAGTCACATCTAATCAACCAACCCCACGCTATCATACTCGGAAGTACGTACCCTATACTACCTCCTCGCGGATAGATCCATATAGATCCCCACTCTTCAGAATCAAGGGGGAGTCTCCGCAAATCTTGCTCTGAGAAATCGTGAGGTGAGTAGTCGATTGGCGATGAATTAGTCGATAGGAGAGCCCATATCCAGAAGATCGCTCCTTAATAGCTTTTTCGAGTTCAGCTTCCGAATAAGCACACGTGTCTGGTCCGAGGTCGTTCTGGAGGGCTTCTGCTATGTCAAGAATTCCACGATAGAGCCCCAAGCGTCGGCCAGCTTGGTGCAACCGACTTTTTCTACAGGCATCCACCCAAAGACCGTACATTCCAAATGACCAGATACCTTGCAAAATACAAAGCGTAACCCAGATCCATAGAGAAATTGTGTATAAATAGCGGTCTGATTGTGTGTTCTCGGTACAGTGATCATGGACGTAATCGATGGAGTATAGTGTTCCGTCGATCAAGAAATTGGGGTAGTAGCTCGTGTACCTTCCTAGCTTAGCTAGGGTGCCATTAGGGGTTTCGATCATTGGGACGCTCATTGCAATGTAGCTCGTCATTGCAGCAATCAGTGTGGGAAACACGGCCACGTACAGTGCAGAGTACAGCATAAAGCACATTTTTGGCCAGAATGCTGCCGTTGTAAATAACCGTCGTACCAATGCCCTAATTACGCCCAGTGATGATGAGGAAATTGCCGCTGAGATATAAAGGTCGTGAGATACATTTGTCGACTCAAGCACTTGGTTCAAGACTGCCGTGTAGACGCAGCTAGCGATCCAGAATAATACCAGTTGCCCTCCGCGTCCAACAACAAGATCCCAAGCAACATCAATACCCTTTGCAGCGACAAAGGATAGGGGCCCAGCTCCACCTATTGATGTAACAAAAACGGCGGATAATATTCGAGAAAGCGAGCCGCCATCTTTCGACGGACAGCTTGAAATCCTCTGATGGCCAGAGGTTATGTAGAACATGCCTCCAACGACAATGATAGTCGGTACAACAATTGTCGGCAAGAATAACCATCCAGCCTTGCACTTCCTTGATCGTTCGGTTACGAATGTAAGCACCTTTGGTGGAAGGGGCTCCCATTTTGGCAGGTCGGAGTGTTCTGTTGACGTAGAATCAGCCTTGATCCAGTGTGAATGGTATGCCACTTAGATCTCCACTCACCCATCAGCGGACTCGAGGATGGGTTCTCTGTTGACATTTAGTCCGTTCCTATGTTTTAAAAACCGTAAGTTACTAGGGTCGCCACTTACCCATTTATAAGCTGCAATATAAAGTGGGCTGTTGAGCAGCTGAGTATGTTTGCGGGCTGTGGTTATGAGGTCTCTGAGATGAACGAAACTGGTGCAGACGTCCTCTTATTTCTCTGTTCCTTGCTACTTTATAGTTCAGCTGCTGGACATGCTAAGAAATTATGCAGGGGTGCGTGGCAACCAAACGATCGGTGGCAATTCAAGCTAGAATAAAGCATGTCAGTGTTTGGCTAATGCAACAATGTCTAATTCGAGTTTTACTCGCCTATCGAAGCCTAAGCCCCACCTATTCACTGCACGTACTCAGAATAAGGTAAGTGCCCAGAATAAGGCAAGCGCCACTAATAGATGCTGCTTACTTCCAGCAGATCTAGCTACCGTTGCGTTAATCGCAATGGATACTCTAGATTAGATTAATCTTCGGACTTACATCCGAAGATAAAAATTCAAAGAGTTCTTGCGAGAATCATACACTATTCGACTCCTCATCACTAGCTGGTTAGGCATGATGCGATTGTCATGGCGGTAATTAATGAGATACTCTCGTCGACTCATTGCAAGCTGAAAACCCATCAGCCGCACAACGAAAATCTGCAATGCACTCGGTTCTGGGTTAGTAAAAGCACTAACATCAGCCACTGGCATACATGTATGCATCTCCTAGCTTTTTCGCAGTGGAAGGTTTTTTACCGGTACACGACGTTGTTTTCTTAAAACTCCTGCCCTAAGTATTTCTCTGGGGTGCGCTGGATCTTGTTTGCCGATAGTAAACAACGTGCGTAAGAATACGTTGGCCCAGCCCGGACAGACAGAATTTCCCCATACATGATCTGCACGGCGTCGAGCGGGTAGGGCGAAATAAATTTCTTGGCAGATCTAGGCATGTTCAGAGGGATGCCTGGAATACAGGTGGCTTGCATGCCACGGCTGAGATCCCTACTATAATTTTCTCGAGTACAGACACTGTGCCCTAGCTTGTGCCTCGCTAGTGCATTAGATGGAGTAGTGCTGAGTCGAAAATCTGCGCCAGCGAGGATTGGAGGCTAAACACGCGCCCCCCACCTAAGTCTGGGCACGAGAAAAATTAATAACACACGAGGGCACAGCCACGACATTTTATCCGGCCGGAGGAGATAGCCTTCCGCTATAGCCAAAATATGGCGAGCAAGAACACCTCCGAAGGAGCTGGACGCGAGTTCGGGCCAACTTTGAGAGAACAAGCAGATGTGTGGAAACTTATGTTTCGGGGGGTACCGTGTGGTTTCTACGCGCTAGTTTACTCGCAGTGTGATAAGCCACACTAACGTGTCACGCGATGGAGTCTTGCCACTGGATCTAGCCAAACAAAAGTAGCCATTTGCGAAGCCAATGCTAGAATAGTCTGAATGTACTTCGAGTCAAATTTAGTCTGCGGGGCTGTGCAGAGACTTCTAATTGGTTCGTTTCACTAACAGCTTTGGATCTGTACCTCAGGCCTTGTCGTTTCAGACTACAATGACAACCTGTCGTACGTTGTAGCATTTTAGAGTGACGTAAACCTGCAAGTTATGTGGGGCAGATGCGCCTACCACCTAGGAACAATGCATGCCAAGGCTTGATTCAGCCTTGCCTGCACCTCATGCATACGGCCCAGGCGCCTTATTAGGGGCGTGGGCGCGTCCAACGCCCACACCTAACAAGCCGCCAGCGGGGCACCTCGTAGCCACACTCCCACCAGAGCCACCTCCCCCACTCCCAGCTCCCACATCTATTCAACTTTGAGCTCAATTAACTTCATGAGTTTTACTTTGACTAGGATATTGTTTATATATGAAATGTAGTTAACAAGATGCTCTTTCACTTGCTTGCCTCCTCTTTTAGTTTTCTCTAATATTCAAGGAGTTGTTGTAGATCAAGTACAGTGGCTTAGAATATGCTCAGCACTGCTGATGCTGCTAAGCACTGCTTAGCACCACTGGTATTTTGCGTCAGGTAAATTATTTCTACCTGATGCTTAGATACATGTTGTATACCATCAGGTAAATCTTTTCTACCTGACTGTAAAGTGCATCTGTGATGAGTGACAGCTCATGACTCAAATGTAGTGACCTGAACCAGTTCACAGACAGTTCTAGTATCTGCCCAAGAATAATGCGGAATCTATCTACATATAGTAGAGCTACTCTATGCAAAAGGGCATGGAATTTGACCAAGAATTGGCAGACTTATGGGGGTGGTTGGTAGGTGGGCAGGTGGAAAAGAAGGAGGACAATCTACCCCACTTGATTTCTCCACCAATGCTGGTTGGAATTCAGTGCCCTTGCTGCCAGTGTCTCTTATACATAGCAGAAGACTATTCAGGGTCAGCTTGGCGATTTCTAAATAGTGTAAAATGTCACTTGCGCAAAAATTCCTGAGTTATGTAATAGAATAAGGTGCGAAAGTACACATAGATTGGTTAAAATCTAACGAAGAGAATTCAAAGCAATAATATGATAAAAGTAACGAAGTAGAGAAGTGTTCGAAACAAGATCATATAATACTGAAGGAGGATGTATCGAGAAGATATTATTGTATTCTTATCGATGTCAGAGCAAGTCTAAAGAACTGTTCTCTAACCGGAGAAACAGTATCTATATATACATAAAATAAGGAGTGATTGTCCGTGACCACGGTCGCGGAACAATATCCTAACACAGTAAAGAAAAACTCTTCAACTGTACATAATTACAACTAAGAACCGTAAGGAAACCATTAGAACAATCTAGGCGCGTTCTAAAAGATAAGCGCTGATAAATCCCTTTCCAACGGAACAAAAAGAAGATTCTAGACAAGTTCTAACCGGAACTTTCTAGACATCCAAAGATAACAGATAATGAAAGTATTAACACACCACATTATTCTTATCCGCAAAGACCTTCCATATTTATGGAGAATAAAAAGAAAGGTACAAATATTAGTAAGAGAAATGTAGATACTCCCGTATTTTCAATATTATGCTGCAGGAGAGTGTCTCCCAGTATTGTAACTTCAAAATTGTAACTATTACAATAACCACCTATCCAAATATGCTAAGACCAGTACCAATTGACTGCCAACAAGCCATATATGCTCTAATATTATCACTAGCAAATTTGATTTACAATTGGTGATAAAACAGGGGAGTCAAAAGAAAGACAAAAAATCCGCCAGCTGCATGGACTCTCACTCACATTTTCAACTTGCTCAAAATTGGTCCATTTGACTTGATTTTTGGATGCATATGTAGGCCTTGCAGTTACCTATCATACTGCAGTCTCCGATCTTCTCTCCATTGTGTTGTTGTTGAGTAACTTGCAATTTTGAAAAAAAATACCGAGATTTCTTAGTGCAAGGCGCCCAGACGAGTGAAGAAAGTGAGCGAACCCGCGCTAGTTTCACATCGCGCAACACATCCCCAAGCTCCCACTCCACACAAGTCATGCCTATCGGTCCTGATGGCAGGAGAAGGGAGTCAACACACGAAGAACCCATTTGTGTTATTGAGCTAAAGTCTGTAGGTTATTCCTTTCACAAAATGCAACAGAAAACGAGGGTGGGCAAAATTGCCATTCATCGCATTGTCAATGACTAGAACACAATCATCAATGTATGGTCTATGTGGAAAGCACACTTCAGAAAAGTAATCCTAGACCCTAAACAACAACCTCATGCACATGAGAAAGTTATTGTTGTCACACAATGGTTGTGGGAGGAGTAGCTGGGAAGGTGTATTTACTGGCAGATAGATGGCATGCCTAAGAGGGTCTGTTCCCTGCTTGACAACAATGGTGGTCCTACATGATGGTAGAGGATCTTATATATGTATACTACTTGTTATTTCATTCTAAATCAAATTGACCTGTGTTGTGTTGAGGAATTGACTTCAAACGTTGCCCGTGAGTGGCGAAAATGCCAAGCGTTCGCTCACTTTCTTCACTCATCTAGCGCCCCGCTAACGGCTTGTTAGGTACGGGCACCGGGCGTGCCCACACCCCTAATAAGGCGCCTGGGCCGTATGCATGAGGTGACTCGGAGTAGCTCAAGAGCTGGATCAGGTATGCCGATCAGATCAGAGGAAAATGACTTTTTAATGATGTATGTCTCCTTTCGCGCGACGTTTGAAAGTCGCAACCCTGGAGCAAGCATTCACCTGAGTTCTCCAGTGCTAATTAAGGCTAAAACTCTCTCCAATGTCTGAGTTAGTCACGTGAGTCACCAGGAAATTAATATTGTCAAACCAGCGTATCCTATGTTTTGATTGGCTAAGATGAACTCAGATGTTGGCATCATGAGTATTTGACTTCTGTTGCTAACAGCAGAGTTGTGACTTCTTTCTGTTCCTAACTGTGGAATTCTTCCGTTTGTACTTTGCTGGGGCATTTGCAGAGATTCAGTGTATGCCGTGGTGCAACAAACATCATCAGTCATTTGCGGATAAGAGCTAAAATGGAATTTATATTCGGAAAAAGTTTTGAGAGGGAAATTTTGGGTTTGGATATGCCCATTCAATGCAAGGATTGGATATTGCTGGCATTGTTGCAAGCTGTATGTGAATGTGCTGTGTGTAAGCGCACCTGGGTGTGCTCTTTGCGTATCAAGTTTACAGTGTGTATATGACATCGAGTAAGCTGTTTGGTTTGCTGAAGTGTAGTGTATCCTATGATACAAATGTTACCTAGTTCGCAACTCATAGCTGTTGCTACACCCCTGAGTCAAGTCGGATCGCCACGTAAGGAATAGGGTTAGGGCTACCATTATCCTGTCGCTGCATTCCGATTGGCCGAATCCCTATCACCGATTATCACCAATCCGAATTTGCACTCCCAAATTATCACTTTGTCTACTTAGAAAGTATGCGCACGGAGGTCCAACGACCAGCTACGCCTATCCAAATATATCCAACCAAGATGGTAGGCTGGCTGTCATAACATGTCCTCTATTTCGATTCTGCTTCTTCTCCAGACGTCATACAACTCGCCCTCCAGTTCCATGGAGCGATTTCCAGCCATTCTGACGGTTGTGTTTGACTTGGGGTCCAAATCACCATAAATAACATTGCGACGCAACTCGGTGCGGAAGCCAAAGGCACACTGGGCTCCCCTGCGGCGGATAGGGCCTTAAGCAGACCTACCTTTCCGGACGACGGATCCTGTATATCCGTCTCATTATAGCAACCTCTAATCCAGGTAAAATGGACTACTCTGAGAACGAACATACTGGAACCCTCCACCTACTAATCCACTAATACTGTAATCCTTTATAGCAGTGTTCCTAAGCAGTCCGACCGGCCGCCAGGCTTTTTAGCGGCCTGGCCGCAAAATCTGGGGCCTGTGTTGGTGCAAGCTAGGCTCGGCCTCCATTTGAAAAGCCTACGCCGCAAAAAGCCTGGCCGTGTAGGAACACTGCTTTATAGTTTCCTATTCTTATTCTGTTCGTCTTATTATCTCTAGGTGAAGATTAAAACTGATTGACAAAATGTGGCCAGAGCTCAATATCTTGAGGGATCGTAAACCGAGACAGTAATGATATGGCGGGCTTACCTTCGGTCTGGGGGACAAGGAGCCAAGCTTAGGCTCCGGAGTTGGCCGAAGGTCTTTCAGTGCCATTGGTGATGACATTCCACATCCAATCCTAAGACCCACCACCGTCTCGTGCCGGAAAAAGTACCACACCGCAGTCCCTGCTCTTAAACGATAGCGTGGTGAATATACGAAACGTTCCCTGATATAAGCATCAATACTAGATTTATGGTTACAAGCTCACTGCAGCAGCGACTCGGGACGGACAACACTCCCGACAAACGTTCGGAACGCAGTAGAAAAAACAATAGAGTGATCATGAGGACAGTTCACAGAGAGATGTGCATGCTACTGACACGTATGTGTAGCGTAGGGATAGATATATACTCGCTTAATATTCATCGGGTGGTAGAGATAAGCTACTATAGTGGAGGAGTTATGTTCATTGTGCACCGGTGCCGCGCCAAAAACAGGAATAGAATTGAAAGGTAATAGCTGTGGAGTGGTTCCAAACATTGGAGCTGATGAAGTAAATGATGAGTGATAGCCTGGAAAATCAAAGAAGCTGACGTTTGGGATGTCAATGGGGTCACAAAAACAGTTAGCTCTGTACGAGTTGAAGAACCTCCTGCTTGCGAGTGGTGCTAGAAACCTGGGCACCAGAGAGCACCTCAACCAGGCTATGTGGGGTAAAACGCAACGGCAACCTAGTTTTTGAAACATATGTCCAAAAATCACTGCCGTAAATTGCTGTATTAAGAAATATCGCTACCATGAGAAATGCAAGCATAGATAATATGATTAAAAGGTTAGGTGCTAGAAAAAAATTGATCAAGACGCCTACGGACAACCTCAAAACATTCGTTACCCCTCGTGCGTCTTTCGTTTTCGGTTTAATTCGGTCATCATCATTCGCGTACATGCATCTCCCACACCTCTTCTGCTCGATCAGTTAACGCACTCGCCCACGATACCGCCCGCTTCTCCGCGTGCTTCTTCCCAAAAGTAGTCAATGAACTCGGCTTGATGTCGTCAAGTGCATGTTGGGTAATTCGGGCAAGTTCGTTGACATCGTTGGCGCAGAGATGGTGTGCGTACCCACCAATATTGAGACTGTTATCCAAGCTTAAGCGCGAGCTTATTGCAGTGCTCAGCTTATTGAGGTCCATGACTACACGGTTAAGAGGGATATCCGGGGGTAAGCTTAAAATGCCCTCATGTAACAGCTTGACATCCTTTAAGCCCAGATGTAGTTCTCCGAACATAAAATAATCACAAATCTTGCCGGCGGTGCTATGCAGGTCCTGAGGAAGAGTACGACATCTGACAGTCGTGTCGTAGACGGCGTACTTTTCATAGATATTTCGGCATGCCTGGATTATCTTCTCCGCAGCGGCATTTCTTTGTGCGATAATTGCGTCTGTGTATCATCAGGAATATGAGCATAAACCCCTAGGTATGATATCGTATCTTGGAGCTAGTGGTCATATACCTATGATCTCTTGGGGTATAAATTTACACAACTTTTTGACATCCTTCGCCGGCTCTTCCTTGACAACAACGATAAGCTCTTTATCTTGCACAATTCCACTTTCGGCGAACGTCCTAGTTAAAGCCTGGAATATCTTGTCATCCCGAAATACCCACGCTTCTAATAGACGGTCTTCGTAGCCTGAACTTTCGGAACATTGCCTCCACTTGTGAGCCCATATCCCCTGCCAGGGTTGCAACAGCCCCGAACAGTCGTATTCGTCGCAGATAGAAACAAGGATAATAGCAGTTTCAAAAGGCATCGTGTCGTGGGGAAGGTTGTTGCCGCGTCCATGTAAAATATATAAAAAAATGGCAAAGACTTTGGGGTCGAAATTATTCCTAATCTCCAGTTGATAGGGTGTCGCCTGGCTTATGTTATTCCGAGATTGCTTCTGAAAAGCGGATTCTTCCCTAGCAGTTCGCGAAAAATTGTACATCCAGCTCGCAATTGATGGGAGGAAACAGAATACACGGTGGAAATAGTGCTGCTTTTCAGGACAATCTCCATGTCCCCATACATGCAGACGTCTCGGCTGAACACCTTGTTGGCTGGCCTATTGGCCTTTCTCCCGCGCCAGGCCTTTCGATAAGTACTGATTGAACGACGTAAAGTACCCTCCTCGTGTAAAAATGTGCTCCAAGTAGACTCGGCGTGTGAGTTAGCTGGTTTTCTCGAAAGAGATGTCAGACAGAGTGGCTTGATCAATTGTAGTTTTGACTCCATGGACTCCAAGCTCTGAACAATAGAATCGGTATTGTAACAATAGGTATGGATATATTCACCGATCCTAAAATGTTGAATATTACTTGCCACGGCCTCCACCATAGATTTGACAGTCTGGATCATTGCCTCCAGTCCCAAGTCCCATTGAAGCCCCTCCGCCGCGCCAAGCAAATTCATGGACTTGAAACTTTTATGTAATCCCGCAAAGATGATGTAATCACATTGCTTCACTCCATACGCACAGTTGACCGGATTGTCGTCTTCGTACTTTGAATAGAAATTACGGCAGATGCGAACAATTTCTTCGCCAATTCGGGCACGTTGATCCGCTATAGCGTCTAAACTATGCTCATAAGCATTTGCTTATATATTTCCTGTTATTCGGTGTGAACGAACCTATGATCTCCTGAGGGATGTGACAAGTTAACTTCTTGAGAACCCCATTGACAATGACCCTGAACTCTCCATCCACCATAACACCGCTTTTTGAGAAATTTTCTGTCATCTGCCCAAATGTGCTTTGGTCTCCAAACACCCATGAGATGAATAGCCAATTTTCATACCCTGGCACGGAGGTCAGGGTTCGGAGTGGGCTCATCCATATCTCATCCCATGGCCGCATGGTAGCCGCACAGTCGTAGTATGCGCAGATTACCGCAATTTCAAACAGATTTTCGAAGGTGACAGACTCCGGAATATGCTCAGCCCTACCGTGCAAGACGTATAGTACGACTGCGAGTGCTATGGGGTCATGCTCCTCTTTGGCTGTGACTCGGAAGAGGGAAGATTCGGAGGTAGAGCTCTGATGACGTCGCAACTGATTCGCTTCCAAGGATGACGATTCGGGACCTATCAAGGCCTTGAAAAAAGAGGATCCTGAACATAGTTGATGTGAGGAGACACGGTATGTGGCATTGATAGTAGATGTTGTCAGGGCAATTTCCATGTCCCCATACGGACAAATATCGAGATTGATAACATTAAATTCTTCTTTGGTTCCTTCGGACATGGCTAACGGGGGTGCGAAGAATTTTTCGTGGCCTTCGTGGTGGTTGGAAGGTGCGGCATATTTGACTGCCAAGTGGGTCAAAAAGGTTAGTCACGGCTGTGTATTGCCGCTTTTATGCTCACCGGTCAAGTTAATAATGGAAGGTGCATATTTGCGATAGAGTCATACGCTGAAAAGATGCACAGGATGCAAGCGTAACTCAATTCGAACAGTGTCGCAAGTAACATACTATGGCCACGTCACTATACATTCTGGCGCAGTGGCTTCCTCACTGGTGATGTTTCGCAATGCTACATCTTTCTGATCGACACCCAACACAGAAAGACATATAATCGGGTAGTGTTCGGTTTATTTACTTTCTTTACACTTTCGTCTAGTCTATGTATGTACCTTGACAAAATTGGGGGCTAAAAAGGGAGGTTGCCGTGCGATAGCACTTGCCGCGTACATACCGCCGCCTACAGGTTGCAGGGCCGAAACCAACAATTCTAAATGAAAAATACGATGATTGGGCAGGAGAACGCCATCCAATTTTGTATGCACGTCGCGGAGTACTCGGACTGGGATGTCCCATTTATGTGCGATTATATGACATTTGCAACTTGTGGCGATCTATTGGATGTTGGTATGTCAGACCATGCAGGCTAGCTGAACATGCCACATACGGCTCTCTAATAGAGTGGTATTTGCTAATCATGATCATAGGGTACAGCGCAGCTCTTCTTGTTATTAGTCAACACCGCGCACCAAAAACGTACATTGACATGCCCAGCTTGATTCCGGATTGCGGCGTGCAGCTTAACGCTGGCCCGCCGCGCACCAATTGCCGGAAGCATATTCGCCACGGATGATAGCTTTTAGTAAATTTAGATGCTACTGGATGTATCCCCTACACATTCGGCATCGTTTAATTCGTATCAGTTTCTTTCAGGTATAGTCTGAGTATGACTTCCATAAATTCCACCATTTTTACATCTTGCCCGGGGGATGTCGACTGCTGTAGGACCGTATATATTTCATGTGCTGTCTGAACTCCGTCTATTTGAATGCGCTCTCTTGCGTCACTGTGCAATTGTGGCAGCTCTGTCTCGTTGTCGGGGCCCGATGTTTCGCAATCAGTCCGGGAATTTCTTCCCGCTGTCATTTTCCGAGAAATGTAGAACCAGGCCAGCGCAAAGCTTGCTAACAATATTAATCCCAAAGCACCACCAATTGCCCCGCCGATAATTCTTCGCCTACTGGATGCAGCTGACGATATCGTTTGTCGAAGGTGTTGGCGACGACACTTCGTTCTCTTCTGGCGGTGCTTTGAGTGTGGTTGCCGCCCAGTAGTGGGGCATGCAGTGATGATTCGTGATTCATTGGTCGGAAGCCGAGTTGGTAGTACTGAAAAGCGGACGGACCATTTACCCAGCCGGCCTTCTCTCCGTTGTTGAAGCATCTGACATTGATGCCATTAGTGCTTTCTGAACATTACTTCAGGTTATCACCTGCCGGAGGACTTTGGCGGTAAAGGAACGCCTCGATGTTGCCTTCAATAGCTATTGTAAGTTCGCATCGAGTAGTTGTTGAATATATAGCAATTGTGTCCTCCGCGATGCCCTCTAGCGCCTCACATCTATCGCTGCAGACGACTTAAGCCACATTAGCTATAACTCAGTTGTCATATAGGGGAATTTCGTCGAACTTACCATCCCGCATAATATAAAGTGATTGTGTACTATTGACAGCTTTTTTCTCGATTTCACGCATTGGTGGAATGTATGTCAGGACCTTACCTCCGCACGCCAAAAGACCCGCGCCAGTCAAGTTAACCTGTTGCTGGGGCTGGAGGTCTCGGAAGGTTAACCGGCTGGCTTTATAGGGCTTGCCCATTCTGGTATAGTCGTAGTGTCCGTCGTCAATCCCGGCTGGTGACGTTGGTTTTTTGTTTTGATTTAATCATACTGTATTCACTCTACTTAGAGTATGACAGCCCCTTAGTCCCCTCCGCCTCCGGGCTGGCCGGCTAGATGGCGGAGCTCCACCCCTGCTACCCGTCGTCCCCTTCTGGTGAAGTTGGTTTGGGCATGCCTAATAATTGAACCAGTTGTCCCCGGAATGAGAACCTATTGAATGAGCTAGGAGTTAAGAATCTCGGGCTTAAGTCGGCGGCAGATTTTCAATACTTATATTGAAAGTCCGATTGCCAGTCAGGCTGCCAGGTCAGCAATCGTAGAGAAGGCTCTACAGCATTAAGAAGGCTCTGCAGGATTGCCTAGCATCCGGTTGGACGCCTCATACAATTGCACGAATACGAGTATAGTAATCATGCGCTTGCGTGCATACACTCTAATCTGCATAATCTTAGCGAGGCCTCAGGAACTACAAAACCGGTTAGAAGTTAAGCACTTTCTGAAAACAGAGTCAGCCTCGTAGCCCAAAACGCGGTCCACGATTTTAACTTTTGAACTCCATACCCCTTTGTATCTCGCCTTGCGTCATTTTTTAATCCACTCCTCTTTCACTATCGTCCCCAATTCACTCTCTTTGATCCATTTCCAGTCCTTCTTCCAACCTCTCTCAATAAACTCGGCTCCAATTTCAACACACTTCGCCATTTCTTCTTCACCTCCCCACGTACCTACTCTACACGGCCACACCACCAAATGAACCCCAATATGCACCACCACTCGCCTAGCAACTTCTTCACTCACCCCTCCATACCCCTCCAACAACCCCTCTATCACGAACAAACCCTCCATCTTTGCATGAAACTGATATGGAAGAAAGAGTTCGGCACACATCTGACCGAGGTCCTGCCAAACGTGCGCGAATCTCGCCATTTCCCAGTCAATCACCGTGACTACATTTTGCTCGGAGGAGATTAAAATGTTAGCGCACCAAAAATCACCATGGACAAGAGTTTTCTCTGATTCCTCGATTTCTGGTGCCAATACAACCTCAACAAAGGTCTCCTTATAAGACACAAGTACGGATGGGAACCTATCGATTGTCTCTAGAAGCCGTCCGTAGTTCAACCATGTCCAGCGAGGGCCGGCTATGGTGTGCCCTTCCAACACATTCCTCAGGTCCGGAGAACCGCCCCAAGTGTGCACAGAGCGAAGGAAGCGTCCTAAACCTTGACCAATCAGGGTCGCACGGAGGGAGGAAGATGACGGGGAAAGAAGAAGTGTTTTGAGATCCACACTCTTCTCGCCAGCGTCAGAAAGAACGATGATGCAACAATCGCGGTCATAGTGGTAAGCAGTGGGTGTTTCTACTCTCATTCCCTCTAAAGTGACGGTAGGAGGACATGCGGTGAGGACCGCATGTTCGTAGTGCTGAGATAAGACGTCAGCCCGGGTATAGAAGGAGAGAGGGATCACGAACACAGCGGAGTGGGTCGAGGGATATATCTCTGTGGAGTGCAGAAAATGGCTCCGAGTGTTTGATTATCACTGATGTCGCATTTTCGACTAGAGGGGATGAAGTTGATAGATTGGCGCGAAAGGTAAAGTTTGAGAAGCCACCTGACAGGGGGGTAAGCGTTGAGAGTGGTAAGAACGTACTGGCGAGATGAGCTTGGATGATAAGAGGGTCGGTAAAGTCTAGCATTGTCATAGTGTCGTACAGTAAGGCCGATCGGGGTGCCAGTCGTCTAGGATGGCAGCGGGTTGGGTGGGGGTTGCAGATGGAAGATGGTAAGGATGTCGAGGCGGGGTGTTGGGGTATGGTGGGATCTGATGTCACATGAACTTTTTGCAGCCTTGTATGCACGTCGACACATCTCCGAGCCAATACTTTCCCTTATCATCAAACCTTGCGGGAGCGTAGACTAACAGAAAGATTTTTTATAAAGCTAAAAAACGTCAACGCTCTAATTACCAAAAGAAGCTCCCTAATCGCGTTGTCTTCCAATGGCAATAAAAGACTACCGAATTCTGATCACTCAAAGGGAGCTGAAAAGGTTCGCCGACAGTCGTAGGGATTGTGAACATGGAAATAAGAGCGTCTTTAGGAAATTTAGTACATATCTTGAAAGCAACGCCATCAACCCACGCATGCGCTACGACGGTGGTGTTGGGTTAGGGCACGGCATCATTTGTGGTCACTCGTTTGGTTGAGAAAAATAGACCTGACCAAGCTGACCATAAGCTGAGCTGATGATAAGGTATCCGGTAATGCACCAGGCACACAGCTCTCTTATACATACATCGAGACTTCTTATCTTCTCTCTGTATCACAGAACATACTGTACCAACCACTGGGGTTCGGACACTGTCTGCTGCTGACAGGTAATTTCGTTTTGGACAGCCAGTACTAACGGCTGTAGAAGAGATAGACAGGGCTATGGCAATGACGGCGGTGCATGAAAACACCTCCCTATCTGCTGCGCGTCATAAGAAGTGCAGAAGGAACGGGTGGGGTAAAGGATAGACTAAGCGGAAAAATACCCCGCAATATAGACCTGTTTAAATGTATAGCATAGAATTGAACTTGAAGGTGCTAGCAATTTTTACTTCTTGGACTCTGGCCTGCTGACGCTGAAAGGTATAAAAGCAGCTGGGCAGACACATCGTGCTGACTACTGACGTCCAAACCTCAGTGGTCGGTATAGTACGTACTAAGTACAGGGGTTTCCCCATATTGCAACAGAATGAAACAGTGTACTTGAGTTTTAATGTGATAGTTATGGCATATTTAACTCTAGGTGCAATTAATCTTCCCACAGCTACTAGTTACCACTCTGCTGGTACTTTCTGCACATTAGAAACAGTGTTCCTAAGCAGCCAGGCCGGCCTTAGCGGCGGCTTTCAAATGAGGGCCGGGCCGGGCCTGCAGGCTTTTCCGGCCGGCCTGGCGGCTTTTCTTGGTGGCCTGCAGGCTTTTCTTGGCGGACTAAGCCTAAACAGAATATTTTGTTCGAAGGTTCTCTGCTGCCTATACTAAGAAAGTCTCCAAAGTACGAAACATAAACCATATCCAGCTCAATCATCGTAACCTGCCATTGCCGTATTCCATCCATCAACCAGACCAAGGCTTATGCAGGCCAATGCAGGCTTTTTAAATCACGTGCAGGCCGGCTTTTGACCCAGGCCGGGCCGGGCCGCCGCTAGCGCAGGCTTTCAGAATGGAGGCCGGACCGGCCGGGCCTACAGGCCGCTAAAAAGCCGGGCGGCCGGCCCGGCCGCTTAGGAACACTGATTAGAAATCTGACCATGCGCTGGATATACTGGAAGTCTACATGTAGTCTGTAGATTCTAAGCGTAGTAGATTTGTAATGTAAACAAGAGTTTAATGTTTGTGCATATACCTTCGACTACCAGTTCTCTCGTGCCCAGATTTCTAGCCTAGCTCGCAAGCTCGCTCGGCTAGAGTAAAATTTATTTTCGCAGTCTGGTACGAGATAAGACTACCAGCCTTCCAACATCTTTCGGCCAAGAGTACATTTTAAGTACATAGATCCGCATGCCCCCATAAATTTGTTCCTGCTCTCAATGCTACCGGGCATGGACTGAATAGTAGGTCCCTTGCTGCTGCACAACAAAAGGCAACATGGGACGTACAGAATAAATGCCCCGGAGGTACGCATGTGGAATGAAGTTCAGCGGAGATCAAAAATAGAGCTTCGTTGTAAAGTTCTCCTCCAACCACCGAGGTTCCCCATTCACGTGCAACGAGTTATATTACTCAGCGTCACTAGCCACCTCTCACTATTCTGAAGATGTTATAATATCACGGAAATACTCCTCCGATAACAGCACATAACTTGAGTTTTCATTGATATACTACTCGTCCTCTCGCAGCACACTCCTATACCACTCCTATACCATCGTCCAAGCTCTAAGTTCCCGCATTCCAGCACTTGAAGCTGACAGTATGGAACCTCCAATACGCGGGTACAGTCGCCCATCCAGGGTAGTAGATATAATCGGAGCTGGTGCCGCCGCAATTATCGGCGTTGTACCACAGACAAGCAGTTCCTAGCATTACACATCAGCTATCTTCCGACTAGTTGGGGGGGGACGGGATTGGGCGGGGGAGTAATCCCAAAAATGAGATAACATACCAGAATCGGGCCCAAACGCGCCAAGCCCCGTAAGCTGGGTGAATGCAAGGTAGTTTTGGCACTGGTTATACGGCGGGGTGTAGTGGTGGCAATTACCGGACCAGTTCCTGCATTGACGATAGGTGTTAGAGATATGGGAATATGATAACACTGGAAGGGGTGTACTTACGTCCCGTCGCAGATATAGACGCCGTAACTGCGCTTCACTAGCTTGGAAGCGTCCTCTGCTGCCTCAGGAATGGGGTTTGCAAAGGTTGTTGTGGCGGCCACAAGGGTGGAGATGGCGACGGCGAGATTGAAGCGCATGATGGATAGAAAGCTGAATTGTCTGGAAGGATGGTAGCTTGGTGAGAACTTGAATTTTGTGGGCGTATTGGGCGTGTTTATATACTGCGCTGGCGGATACTACTAGCCCTACGGGATAAATAATCCTGTCATGTGGTTGATGGCTGATGACAGTCATCAACGTGCATGGAGGCGGAAGGCTTATGATCAGTAATTCGCAGAAACAACTTGCTGACGGTGCCAACTTACTTGCATTAGCCTTGCGATGATTCGCCTGCAGCTCATGTATGCACGCCATACTGACAGCTACTTGCATGTCTGCTTCCGCGAGATCCGCGGGGCTGCAGAATCTAGCGATATCCAGTTTGTTAGTAGCGTCGCAGGCGGCATATGCAAGCTCAATGGCGGTCTTTTATTTGCCCTAAGAGGAATAAAGCTATATGGGCTGGGTAAATGGACAAATGAAACCAATATGTAGATCGGGCATCCTGCAACGCAAGAATAAACCGGATACCACCAGGTTCTATGGTATTTAATTGGTAGGATGTAACCGAGGTACTGCCACTCCTGTGAATCATGTCTCGGCACAACTAGGAATCCTCTCAACTGGAAAATCCCTCGAGTTGCATGACGCATTCGATCCCCATAGTTTATTTGCTTGTAAATGGCATAAGATCCCGCGTTCACTTAGTGACGATCAAATACATATGTCTGCCTATGTGTATGCACCTACTCTCCCGTTAATTGTTAGAAAAGTGTATGTATTCGCACAGTACAATCGCCAATAACCTAAACTTGATACTAGTCCCTCAGTGCGCGAAAATGGTGGCCTCGAATCAAGCTCTCAATTGTGTATATTTATGTAGTGTGCTCTAAGATGAAAGTGGAAGTGTAAAAAGGGGATGTGTTGCAGGGGTAAAAGAAGTTGTGCGGGCGGGCAACCTCAACCCGGTGAAAATCATAACACCCGGGTTTGTACCCGATTTGTACGGAAAGAAGAATTCAAAGTCTCTAAGCAAGTTGGACAAATGTCATTGTGCAAAGTTGAAGAGAGTGACCGGGTCAAGCTGGCTGTAGCTAGAATCAAGGCTGTCAGTCGGCTTTTTTTGCTTGCGCTAGCCTTTAGGCTAAGACTATAGTAAACTCAAAAAGCGGTAGATTTTTTGACAAACACTTAGCATTGACTCAGGTAAATACCGCCTATTGCTCACCAAAAGCTCAGCTCTCGGGAGATAATTTGAACTTGTGGAGAAATGCCTCTGGGCCCTCTCACTTTGATCAGGCGTACCGCTCCAGTTAGTATAAACTGCACGCGATTTCAAGTGCCGGGATACGAGGCCACAAAAATAGGGCTAGTTCACAAGATTTACCGATACCCTTACCCGAATTTTGTTCAATATAGAGTACTCTACACTACCGTCATCTTACCATATTAAGACATAGTACGACAAAGCTTGTTTCGCATCCAGGTACCGTCTATTTAACTGTCAGCCTTAACGAATTGTTCATTTTTTTAGCTTTGAGTTACCACAGTTTAGGACTTAGACACCTGCAAACACCCGTCCACGTCTACCCCCGCCCCATGCAGGCACCCGGTTCCCGACGTACCTTGAACTTCTAAAACACTTTGTTCAGAGAAAACCAAGAACGATCTCGCAGATGGCAGCAGACGGGCTTTCTAGCAAGAATTTATCTGTTGCTTGAAAATGCTTTCTATCGATAGTACGGTATGATTTTGATGCATACGGAGTAACTGAGTACCTAGAATATTCGTTTCCAAATTTCAATACCTGTTGTGGAGGCTCTCTGTCACTCCTTTTCAGGCGTCGCCGCTAGTGTCTAGGTATACCACGATGTTAAGGACACACACCTCCGACAACCACCCTCTCCGCCTGGTTTTGCCAAGCTTTTCCCCTCGCGGGGCAAAGCGGGGTTTTACTTTGGCTTCATCACGACTTTCCGCGTGTGTCCGCTCTGAAAAGTACGTCTTATGGGTCGAAATCAGAGTGTATCTCGTCACCAAATACCCGCCAAATGTCACTCAGCATCGACGTCGATCGGTAGTCCCTCTTCTAGGGCAACTCGCCTTCTTTCGAATGTTTTGCGCCAGTCTACGGTGGCTCTTTTTACGACAACCGGGCTCTATGAAGAGAACTCTGAGAGACCAAACGACCTACGATAATATCACCACCCGCCCACCCGGCACGTCAAGCCCTATAATGAACAGCGCGCCATGAATGTTCTAGGGAGTTGTTCTCTTTTCCGGACCTACTCGCTGCTGGCCTTTTCGGCCGGTTGGGTTATTCCACTGCGATAACTTCAAAGAGACCCTGCAGGGGGAGATAGCGAGGATCATCAAACTGCGGTCGTCTAACCGGGGCAAACAGGTTTAACGAATGGGGCCAAATTACTCTTGGGAAGTTATGCCCTTGAGGGGGAGGGAGTTCGGCCTGTGTCTGGTAGTAATTCGGAGTGGGCACCATCCTCGAGCCGGAGCGTTCCCTGCGGGGAGGGTTCCGAGACAAAAAGACGTTATGGGGGAGCTTGCAGGATTTTTTGCTGGGCTTTGGCTGTGACTGTCATGTGGGTTTTAATTTCGGGGCTTCGGGTTTTGTCAGATTCCTGGGTCTTTAGAGTTTTAATTTGCGCGGAGGCGGCTATAGGGTTTGGTGGGGGTCCTGTTCTTAATATGCCATGGCCGCTACGCAGCCGAATGCAATATGATTACAAACAAACAAACCACGATGTTAAGGCCGCCAAGTGGAGCCATGTCGTGGCCTACAAGGCACTAGAATTACCGAAATTTACAACATCCCTGACCCTCGTACACTCCTATCTGACTGGTTCTTGGGTCTCAGATATGAGCAAGCCCTAACCCAGCCAGCACAACTTGTGATTAATCAGATGCCAGTTCATGGAACATTAGTGCGAAGAGGGAGCTAAAAGACAATCCCATAGGGTCGAAATTACCGAGCTAGGTTATTGAGTACAGGATTTGGCTCTCGGAGTTAGCTTTCTGTATCCAACGATCAGGTATAGGACAGATCAGTCCCCGTTTTCAAAACTCTATCTGGATGCAACAGTCTCGCACAACGCTATTATCTTTAAAGCAATCTTGATTGCCAAAGTGAGTGCCACGTAAATGACACTTGATTACGATAAATTCATAATAGTGGGCTTTTAGATTTCCTCGCTGTCTGTCTATGTTCTCGGTGCTACCCCTGCAACCGAACAACAAACTAGTCATGTACATTCTACCTTCACTGAAAAATAACGGTAGTCCGTGGTAATTTAGAACCTCGTTTGGGCAGTTATATGCTTCGGTGGACGGTCGGTGCGGGTTTAGATGTCGTAGTACGTTGCACGTTGCGGGTATGCCTCGCTCAACTAAAGTGCCGTCTTTAGTCTATGTGTACGTAGTTGCTGTGTAACTTGTCATTTTTAAGTCACTAGGACTTAAATGGAATCCTCAGCCGTCAGCCAACGAAGACAGGGTGAAACCCGCCATGATATATCACCAGTTTTGGCATCTGTAGCAATGCCCTGAATCTAGCACCTGACCCCTAAGTAGTATGTGGTGCTTACCGGGAATGGCCGAACTAACAGGCCTCAAATGGTGGTGGTAATATAATGTAAATAAGTCCGCGGCAAGAGGTTATGACGCTGTGATCCCTGGGGCTGTACTCCCGGAACCGAGGTCGAGATATTGACATCTTGGAAGTTGCTTACGTGGAACCTAAGCTATGCGGGGTGCCTGATGATCTACCTCGGCAGCCGTCCGTCATCAAACATGTCAAGTGGATGATCTAACTTCTATTACAACTCATTTGTTACTAGAGATGTGTCGGCATTGAACCTGTCGAGTTGCACAATAATGTAAGAAGATCGCTGCGTAACTGGGGATGAAAGTCGTGTCATACATTAACCAACGTTCGGTTTGGCCACAGGGAGCGAGGTATATATCAATCGATGTCGGTGAGTGGATATAGATTGTTCGAAGTTCTGCCCCCTTTGAAGCTCCACCCCCAAATGTGATTCGTCTCTTAAAATGGGTTTCAGGATAAAGTCGTCATTGCTGCTCTTCCTGGTAGTTTCGTATATTCTAATAACCCCACTCAGGACAGCGAATTACGCTGGTTTCGTTCGTCCCGTGGCCCATTCCCAACTCTGGCAATTCTTCACGATCAATTCCAACCACCCCTTCAAACCCGAATCTCCGCCCCTCCAATTATTAGATTGTTCTATTTCAAGTCAGGTAAATTATTGGGTAACTACTCTGGAACAGCTATCGATACAAATATCCAAAAGAGGAAACAAAGCATACGGAACAACAGTTAAGAGTATGCCGCTAGGCTGTTTACCGCAAGCCTACTTGGAGAGATTGATTCTCGTCGGTAAGCAACGTCGGCGGCGGCGGCAGGATGAGAAATAGGAGGGTTCCATGCGGACCGTACGGCGGCGGTTCTTGTCACTTCCGAGATAAGAAATACTGTGCGCGCTGCTTTAGAGCGTGCCACTATGGTGAAAACCACTGATTGTCAGGACAAGATTCCGGGAGGTAACAGTACTTCGTTTGTGTAAGTAAGATTTGTGATAGAGATAATCGCGTGGTCGAAGCTCGGACATCGTTCACAGTGGGTCATTATGCGACGCTAATATCCAATTGTAAAGTATACGTAACAGTTTTGGCAGCCAGTCTTAGGGTGTATTTGCTTACAGGTGGTGGCATGTTCGGGAGTGGCCAAGCATGCAATGCAACATAAAATAAAAATTTGCACGGCAAAGGTTTACCAAACGTGGCTGGTTTCCTTGGTATCCTGTGTCACCACGCCCTATGGTGTATATATTTATAAATGTGAAGGTGGTTACATTTATAGAAATAAATTGGTATGAAACTTGCTAGCCTATGAACCGGTTCAAGCGGTGCAGTTCGGGGGCTCAGAGCCAACGACGAACCGGTTCGAACCAGTCCCATTGCGGTGCAGTCAAGCCCCGAGCGGCGGTAGTTTCGGATACTTGTGGGGTTTAAGTGGGTGGCTGTGTTGTTATAAGCGACAAGGCGCAGCACAAGCGAAAGTGGGCCCTTTCGTGGGCCCAATACCGGCGAAGGGATAACTTCTTTATTTTTAGTGATGCCACTAACTTCGGTTTTAGTTGAAAGCAGCCAGTTGACACTGGTAAGACGAAAATCCATTGCTGAAACGGAAGAAGAGGAAAGGGAGATATATTCTGGCCTGCTAGCGTGAGAGAAACAATCCATGAGAAAATGAGGGCAATCACGAAGGACAGAGACTTGAATAGTTATAGGCAGTTTGCTGTGGAGAGTGGGAATGCTTTGTGTGCACAGGATGATTTGCTGATGTTCAAGTGATTGTGGCTATAGGTTAATTCCTGCTGCAATATCGTAGTTGTTCTAAACAGTAGAGGTTTTTGCTGTTTGACTGCACGGATTGGGAAATCTAGCACAGTAAAATAATGAGTAATAAAAGTCAAAGATCAATGATAGTATGATCTAGAATGCTTTTAGTCTGTCGACAAGGACCAGAATCATAATTAAGACAAACCTGCAAAAACGTGGTCTTTTGCGTAGACGAGGAATAGAACGGCTTTGAAGTTTTCCTTTGCCAAAATGCCCCGTAGTTTTTTGCTTTCCTGCGTATAAAGCCTGATAACTAAAGTACATCTTCGCGATATCTCACCTTGTGCAAAGACACTGAGTATATTGGTTTTGGCAGAAACACAGCCCCATATATTGGTGAAAGTCCAGATCTCGGAGGTGGTGGATTAGGGTTCGGCGAATCTCTCTCTAGCACAACGGGGTAGCTCTGAGGTAAGCATATATGTTAAAAATCTCATTACGGAGACCAAACGGACCGAGTACCAACATATCACTTTACAATGGAGCTTTTGGAGATATAGATTGAATTATTGTTTGGCATGGATTTCTACCATGCTAGTTTGCAATACTGTAATTTGGGAACTCGGTGTAGATAGGAGAGCGAAGGAAAATGCATAAATCCACAGCCCGAAGGAGTTCAGTAGCAGCGCCTCGTTTACCTACCACATACAGCCCATGTGTGGATAGTATCGGTTTTACGCATTCCTTGCGGGAGATTCCGCTGACGGTTTTAGTGCTCTATGCCTCAACACATACAATCGACCTCCATCCATATACCCACTATACTACCGACGCGGAAATTACTGTAGCTTTAGTAATGTAATTGCTCTCGCAGAGGTAAGCAATGCTATAGGGAGTGATGAATGAGTATTAAGCATGCAAACGGTCTAACATTCCTTGCTCTGAATTTACAGTCCCCTCCAGATCAGAATATTGCTTGACACAGAGCCGAGTGAGAAATACTATTCTCGTAAAAATCTAGATCCAGACATGCCACTCCCGAAAGACGTTCAAAGAAAAACTATGCTACTCAAGATCTGTGAAGCGCAATCTGACTTAGAAGTCAAGCCCACGTATTTCTAGGACAGACGAAATTTGGTTTTCTTGTGCCCAGACACTCTGCCCTTAGCTCGTACCACGCTAGTGCAGAAGCTGGCGTAGCGCATGAGTCGAATATCTGAGCCTGCTAAGATTTGGGGCTACGCCAGCCACCTAAGTCTGGGCACGAGAAAAGAAATTTGGAAGATCGGTACGAGGATTCGCAAAATTATTTCTGGACTTTACGCTTGCGAGCAGCACGAAGAGGGTTAGTCATTGTACATACTGTCAGAGGCAAGGCCAAGAATGATCATCAAACTGACGAAAATGATCAAATCTGTTGTCTGACGTAGGTGGCGAGCTGAGCGGCGATATAGGAGCAGAGATGCGACAGACAGTGATGAAATTAGATCAGATCAGATTAGGTTGATGAGATAATGCTCGGAGAGGTCCGTTCTCGTGCCAAGACTCAGAACTAATTAAAGTTCCCTTCTTTTTTCTTCATTCGTCATGTATCGGTTCAGTAGTGTTCAAACTTTTGTTTTTTTTTATAATTCGCCTTAGCTTCTATTCAGCAAGAGGGTCTGGTGCAAGAAGCTTATAGTCGGTTGCAACAAACTCGGAGCCGCGTAGTGGCCTCGACCCCCGACTAAAGTTTGGCATGATGAAATATGATAGGTGATGTAGCACAACACGTGATCCAACTTCATAAATCATTTTCCAAAAATAAAAGAGCCTGAACCAAGGCCAGACATGCAGATCATTAGAAATATAATGTTCCCGCCACCCCCACCGACTCCGTACTCTACACTACAACCGCGGCGCACCCCTGAGAACGCCACTTCTGCGTCGTATGTCAACGCGCCTAAGTCTCACCCGCCGTCATGTTCACCCCCGCTCCCTGCGTCACTTCCTGAATTGCCGATCAAGCCGCAATCAACCACTATCAAACAAAAATGACAGCCCAGAATCAACTTCGCTCGCCTTAACCTCAATATCACCCAACACAGCTGCGTCGTTGTTTATTCCGCAGTCTAGATCAGCGTCAGCGTCAGCATCAACACCTGAATCAAGATTAATCCCAAATCAGCTCCTACTAGACACCCTGTCTCGCCACAACTCCAACTCCACGCGCAATCATCCTAAACGGCAATCTGCAACCGCAACCGAAACAAAAAATTCCTGCTCGGAGATGGATAGGCACCTGTTGCAGGAACTACAGGATAATGTCACCGTCGATGTGCCAGGTTTCCTCGACGCATTCTTTCCACCTTCTCCTGCGGTCGGCGATCTCTTTGCCAAGGCCACCCAACCCGGATCTGGTTTGTACTCAGAACAGCACAGACAGTGGATCGGATGGCCCTCTGGCGCTGCCGAGAAAGACATTGGCTGCTGGTTTCGCGATGCAGTCGATAACAAGCTGCTTAAAATCTACGCCGGGATTGTTGCATCGTCTGGGCGACAGGTATACCGTTATGTGCTTTCCAGTAACATGACCGTCACAGATGGTGACCGCAAACGGAAACCCGATATCATGGTATCAGCGGCCGCGCCCGTTAACACGGCATCTGCCGACATTGATTTCGCCATGCTAAGAGGTCCGCACAGCTGGGGATCCATCCGCGTAGTCGGCGAACTCAAGAGCAATTCCACTCTCTCCAACAAAGACAAGACGATAGTGCAACTCGCTAACTACGTCAGCGAAATTTTTGGTGCACAACCTTCTCGGCGCTGGGTACATGCGTTTACCCTGTGTGGTGCGCAGCTGAGAGCCTGGATCTTTGACCGTTCTGGCACCACCGGTTCGGTCCTGATCGATGTGCATCGCGAACCAACAATGTTTTTACGTGTTATATGCGGCTACGCTGCTATGGATGCCACTGAACTTGGCTTTGACCCCACCATTAAATGCAAATATACTACCGACAGCGTGGAGAGCATTTTTGATCCGACTGCAGCGTACCAACGGAACCAAAACCCGACTTTGTACATGTACATACCATCGGAACAGGCCGACGACGCAGTGACAAAACTCATCCTGTCGCCAGTCAATATCTTCCGCCAAGTTACTATCGTGAGCCGTGGGACTGTGTGCTGGAAAGCGAAACGATGTACCGACGGCGACACAGATAACCTTGATTCGGGCTGGGAGTATGTGGTCAAGGATCAATGGAGGGACGTCAATCGTTCCGCCGAAGGTTCCCTTCTTCCACCTGCCGATACGACAACTTTCGGACTCCCACAATATGTGTGGCACGATGATCTTAAAGATCATTCCGGAGCATTAATCGATATCGCGGCCTTTGTGCGGAAAGGTCTGTCGGTCTCCAACACCTCCGCCGACCAGGAACCCCCCATATCCGGCAACGACAGCCAGAAACATACCTCCACCACCAAACTCTCTTTGTCCTCCAATAGTCAGAAACGCATCAGCGTGGGTGCCTCCCTCGCTCGCTTCACCACACACCTCGAAAACCGAATCCTGACCCGCCTAGTCATGTCACCCATTGGCCGTCCAATCTACCAATACACCTCATACACACAACTTCTCGCTGCGCTGCGAGACGCAATCAAAGGTATGTACCCTTCCCCCTTCCCCCGTGCTGCTAACACCCCAGGTCACCGCAACCTCTTCCAAATCCACCAAGTCCTTCACCGTGACGTCTCCGTCAGCAACATCCTCATCAACACGGACCCGACACGAGCAGAAGCCGGCATCCTGATCGACCTCGACCGTGCCATCCACCGAGCGCGCATCGCAACCTCTAGCGCAAAACAACGCACCGGCACCCCAGACTTTATGGCCGTCGGAGTCCTGTACGGAATGCCACACACCTACCGCCACGATCTCGAGAGCTTCTTTTTCGTGCTGCTGTGGATATGTACGTACTACACTGGCAGCGAGTGTCGGCGACGGAGTTCGCCGCCTGTGGATACGCTTTTTGACGCGTGCTATTCAGAGCACGACGAACCGGCTAGCACAGCGGGGAAGAAATTGGGGTTTGTGGATAAGCCGGGGACGTTTGAGCGATGGGTGATCGCAAGGATGGAGGAGGATATACGGAACGTGTTTGCACCGGTGTTGAGGAGGTGGAGAGATTTGCTGTTTCCGTTGGGGTATGATCCCGAAGATATTGTGGCGGAGGAGATCGAGAGTGATGGAGAGGAGATGTATGGGAACGTTTTGGCGGTGCTGGAGGAAGGGATTGAGGCGTTGGGTCGGGAATGAGGTTTTGGTTTTACTCTTTCCCGGTCTGGCATTGGAGTTTGGTATTGGCGTTGGTTGTAGCTGTAATTTGCTTTTGCGTAATATTGCGGCATTTTCTGTTACAATATCCTTAGGATACATCCAGAGTCGAGGTGGGGCGATGGTTTTGGCGTGGTTCTTGTGTACGTGTCGCGGCTTTTTGTTCATAGGGCATTAGCGGTTTATTAAACTGTTAGCCTTATAAAACTAAACCTCGGGATTTGTATTCTAAGCAGCCTAAGAATCATTCTCCGTGACTTTATATGCAGATCTAGTAGTTTTATGTCGGCTATCAGTAGTTGAATGGAGGTGGACTACAAGCAGTATACCAGTACAATTCTCCATCTGTACTACAGTTTATACCTATTGCACCGAGTGGTGGTTCTTCGCCTGCGTCTGAGGAAGTACTCTAGCGCCAACAGACTCTCCGAATGCTACTAACTCGCCTGCGGCTACTAATGATACCTCCCTCACCAACACCGATTCCCCGAGCACTACGAGGGGTCCCTTTGACACTACAGGTATTTCGGACAACAACGCAGACAGTAGTAACAGCGGATCGGACATTGGGGACGTACCACTTTGGATGCAATTACTGCTACAATATCCAACGAAGTTGTTGAAATGATATTTTCGGATGTAGCTGTGTCTTTCTTACGCACCCTTCTCAGCCGGCAAATTGCCAAAATCCTCCCGCTTCCCGGAACAATGACGATGCGAAAATAATATCTGGGCTTGGTAAAGGCACCCAGGGGTTGCAATAGTCCGTCCGCCCACCAGTCTTTCAGGTCCCCATGTCGTCGTCTAGTCTCGGGCAAGATATTGCAAGACTAGGGCCCCATCAGGGCGACTGGGGGTGACGCCTAGGGCTGGGGTTACTGATTCACCTGTAGTTATGCAGTTATTTCGATCAAGACACAACAATGTGGGTTCTCCAATCTGTGAATGATCGACTGGATAGGTTATATTGCAAATTACGTATCTTAGACACAGTTAGGAGGAATATTGGATATCATCATTCGCATCATGTGTCCATCACTCGGAAGACCGCCGGCACCTAGAGACCCGCAGTCTAAAACCCTCCAGGACAGAAAATCATAGTCCGGGATAGGGCAAAGTCATATCCGGACGGGACGGACTTTTGCGAACCCTGAAGGCACCAATGTCACGGGGATACCATTAAGTTTGAACGCGGCGAAATCGTCAAAACCGACGGGTATGTACCTTCCAGCTTGAAGGCATTTGCAAGGAAAGGCTGACTCTAACAACATAAATAGTTTCTTTACATCTCCTGAGATATTGGAGGAAGCATTTGCTGAGATGGGGGAGCAAAGTTCGCCGACACGCTTAAAAAAGTTTGTACGTTACAACGCATCTCGGAGACCAGGAATATTACCATATTTGCGCATGGGTTCTTGAAACTTTACAAACGAACTACAAATTAAACATGCTGCTGATAATTCGGCGATGACAATACTATTGGATCCTATGCGTGACTTTGTATACGTGCAGGGTACGTTAAACCGGTTTCCATTTCTGTGGCCGCATTTTGAACTTCATGCGGTCTGAAACTAAATTTCCCTGACGGATGACGTTTTAATTGGGCAGGCAACCTGCAAGTGTTAGAGTAGATAATCTTGTACTCTACAACTCTCTACTTTCAGGCGGCGCCTGCATGCATTTGCCACATCGAGTACAGCATTCTCCGTAGCTTTATCATTAGACAAACTAGCTTAGCCGAACCGGAATAGGTTTTAGTGATGTGCTTCTGATGTGCTCGGGAACTATTTTAGTGTTAGGTATACATATGTGCTTCTGATGGCGCTAGATTATATCACATTGTTTACTTTTCGTGATGGGTAGTTTTGATTGGAGCTGCGATAATACGTGCAGGTTCCTGGTTTTCGGCACTGCTACGTCAGAGCGAATAGATACTGTTAATTGTTGATGTCGGGTATGCAAGCTGCAGGTACAGCGACGAGTTGGATCAGATTACCTTTCGGACCCGACAATACGGAACGGTATGCTCCGGAGTCTGCTGGTAGCATGTCACATCCTTCGGCAGTCCTTGTTCGGAGAAGGCAGCCCCCACGTTCGAGGCATTTTTCCCCGCGAATGCATTGGCTCGTTCTCTTCAACCCTAATCCGTATATCACATTTGAGATTTGACGTATGTCGCATTGTACAGGGAATGCATTTTCAGATACACGAATCGAGGGATCTACGCCGAGATATCGCATCTGCATTCTCATCATACAGGGATGTCGCTCAGCCTCACCCGAAGCCACCAATACCAATCCATAGTTGCTTCTTCAGCTTCGGTTCACGGAGACCTAATCAGCCCATCCGAATTCACCAACAACTGAAAATACTGGCAGCAAGGTGATTCAGTTCCCCACTTTAGATACCGATTTTCGTATTTTCCCGCTCCTGCCACCCAGGTGTCATAACAACTATGCCTCGGTTTCAGCTATTGCCAACTAGCGGGAGCTATTTCTCCAAAACCAACACTGCAAGCCTGCATGCGCAAAAGTGGGAAAACAAGCAAGTGAGGAGCCCGCCGAGGTTGAATGAAGAGGAAAATAGCGAAGATTTGTCTCAGGTAAATCGGACGTTTATGGTGGTATCAGTGACAAGGTTGGAGAGCATGACCGTGGGAATTCCATCGCGTAGGACCTTGATCAAGGAGTAGCAGAGTGAGATCGCTGAATCAACAATGAGACTTTGAGATTCATTTCCTTTGAGCGGAATGTGCAAGGATCTAAACCTCACCCAAAATCCTTCTGTAAGCAGCACTGTGACCACGAAATTGTTTTCTCCAGAAGTACCCAATAGAGAGTGCAGAAGGAACATTATTCTAAAAAGGTACGCTAAGGGCCATTTTAGAAATATCAGCAGATGAGTGGAGTGTGAAAACAATGGAAACCCAAGTGAGAACTCATGAAGAAACGGTCTCCTTTGTACTATAAATTCTCCACAAACAACTTCTGCCTGCAATTAGACTTTGTCACAGCCTGATGATACTATTGCAGTATGATGTTGTCATAGTGGTTTGTAGCCGGTGGATAGTACCAGCCTGATGATATGAGACCAATTTTTATAGCGCAACTACATAATAAAACGCATGGAATTTTATAAAACAGACACTACGGTGTGAATGGAAACTCCTCGTTTCTGGATCTCTTTACTAAACTGATGTATGTTGAGATAGGGATCGGCTTGTAGGAGTGTTAGAAATAGAACCCTATCGGCCTCTAGACTCATCATCAAGTATATTCAATAAGGAAGTCATCAGCTAGGAATTACACATTCCGTAAAGTATCATACCCAGTAAACCCAAACCAGATTAAAACTATAATCTGCCTAAATCTGCCTCATTAATTTTCAAATCGAAAAACAAGCAATGGGAGGCAACAGAAGTACGGGGTGCCATATCATGCATGTAGTCATTTGTTCTCACGCAATATATATTATCCCCCACCCCGAGGTGAAACAAACTGCCAAATCTTGAGTGATTACAGCGAGCCGGAGGTAGGGTTGTCAATTGTCCGTGCTGGGCAGTAATTGTCCAGGTCGCCTGCCCAGAATTATCCCATTTTGTGGTGCTGATGCCCGGGGGAATCCGGTAGGATGAAACGTGAAAGACTCCCTCGTTGCAAATTTGGATGCCCAAATTACGGATCCCGAGACAAATCTTATCACACGTCGGCATGCCGTTATAGGACGCCAGAGCAGAGGGTGGCGACTTCCGAGGCGGTTTTGTAGAAGGGACAGACGGGGAGGGAGACGCGGGAGATGGACATGGTGTTGGGCGGACTGGATGTTGTAGAGCTTGTTGAGCGACTTCGAGAGTTGGGTTCCTGTCAGGGAGAATATCATATATTCTACTTTTGCGGCGCAACGGAAAGTCAGGCAGTCTATAATCGTTATATTCCGATTATGTGGGGTATGCCGGGGGTTAGTTAGGCTGTCGGCATACATCTTTCCGGGGTGCTAGCCGCCACTAATTCTCCCTTTATAACGCTAGCGCTAGCACATCCGAAACAATAAATGCCTATCACCTACCTATATGTGTATCTGCTACTGTAACTTAAATATATTAGTACTGTTAAACACCAGGTGTCAAGCGGCTTTGGATCTGCCGAAACTAGTATCTCACAAACCACAGCTTGTAATAAAACGAAATTTCAACCTTAGCCGTACAACTTCCGTAGAAATGGGAATCTCAAAAAAGATATTATAAATCGCATCAGTGTCGAGTAGGACGAAATATATTATGTATAGTACAACACTAGACCTGCTGTGAGAGTTAATAAGCTGGAGAGCATCCTGGCGGCAAAATAAGTATTCTCCCTAAGTATATCCTGATATCTTAATGTTCAACGTTTACAAAGTGTAGCTCCCACACATAGCAACGTGCTCGGAACATAGAAATCCGTTTGTCTCTACCCTGATCTCCTTTTATCACTTGATTTGAGCCTTGTAGCTCGGCACCAGGTATAATCGCCAGCTGAAAACGGAATCTTCAGCCCAGCAGAGCGAATTAAAAAAGGAACCCGTGGGTCCGTTGGCGTGTAGACCAGGGTTATGGTATTCCGTGACTGCTCTCCTGCATTCCGATTGGCTGATTCAGAGGATACATCCATTCTCATTTGTTAACTGAATTTTCTTCAATATTGCTGCCCGGGAACATATCGAACAATGGATTTTACCGGCCAACCTGATATACACTTCGCGTTCAGAATTCCATCACGCAATGTTGATCTGTATTCGTAATCTAGTCTAGACTGCGAGTCCACACATGAACCCGAGGTGTACCTCCCTACTTTACTATGAAACAAACGAACAAACGGCGAAAATTCAATTGACCATAACGAAAACATCGTCTTCTGTCCTTCTCTTCCTCCACCTCTTCCACCTCAATAGGCTCACAAAGTATTAAACAAACAATCCAATGCTAAAACAAACAATTGCGAACATTCTTCACTCAACCTTCGCTTGCTTTGGTGGAGTCTTCCGTGCTATTCAAGGCATTTCGTTAGTCTCATGATGGTATGGGCGAGGTAATAGGTTTAACGTACCAGTTTTTTATAATCTGGCGCCAATTCTTTATTTTCTCGTTGGCGGGATGAGTCCGGTTCTTTATGTTTATCTCCGCCCCCATCTTCATCTCCGTCTCCATCTTTATCTTCACCTCCTCCCCATAGAGATATGCGGCTTCATACCACTCCATCTTTTTAAGAAAATTCGAACCACACATTTTCAGTATCTTTTCAATGAGACTCAATAACATCAGCGCAAGGAAGGTTACTGGGACAGCGACGAGGATGGAAAATCTCAATGCCGTAACTTGAGGAGTAGCTACAACAAAGTTGGCGACGCCAGTCTGCGGTTGTCCGTCAGGTCCTTTTGCTAGGTTATTCGTGCCGTCTTGGGGAGGTGTCATGACGGTATCTCTGAAAATGTGAGATGAAGAGATGAAGGTTGCGACCAGCAGGCGTTTCATTTCATCTTCAACTGTGGCTGCTGCAGCATCGAAGCCACTCCCCACGTACGTCATCGAGGAAGTGAGTGCTGACGCACCTGCCGAATTGGCTATGCTGACGATTTTAGGCAGGGCAAATTGGAATTGAAGTAACAGGCGCCATCCTTCTGGAAAGACTCCTTTGAGGGCATCCGATGCTTCGAAGATATTTTCGTAAGTGCGACCGTTATATGTCCAGGTGTCGTTCTGCCAGCAGGATAGCGGGGGTCGGTTGACTCTGACCTTGTTCCTTGGTGGATCTCGATCCGATGAGGTGAGATTCTTAATAGGTTCTGTGTAATACCAAGGGTCTGTCGATGATCTGTAACTACTGCGGCCAACAGAATAGATGATTATTCCGAATCTCCTCTGTGATGGGAACGCTTTCTCGTTTGTTGGGATCGATGGATCTAGAATGGCCCGAACCCGGGGTGGGCTATTTGCTTCACCGGTTCGCGGTACTGGATAACCGGCCTGTTGATTGTTCCAAGGATAATAAATCTCATTCCCTGAATCGTACCTGTCAAACCAATTGTAGTCGGTCTCACAGTTTCCTATGACGTCTTGTCGAAGTAGAGGGAAGTTTTGCAAACCCATGTCCCGCCCCGTGATTGAGTAGCTGTAGCTGAGCGTGAAATGGGGGCTAAAGTCGCCCGGTGCCGTGGCCGGATATTTGGCGACGATGTTGAGCCGGTCGCGAACAGTGACATCCGCAGCTTCGGAACTTCCGAGGGCACGCAATGTTGCCGGACCTAGAATAGCTTGAAGTTGTGCTTTGTCTTCATTGTTCCTGGGTTGAATATTTGGGATATAAACAGAACTAGGTCTCGCCGGGGCTAAGTTACCGACCTCCAGCTTTCCGGCAACAACAATGCTAACAGCATTACTTGCGACAAAACAGCATAATGCAACAAACAACAAGCCAAATGCTGGTCTAATAACTTTCGACCACTGCCTCGTAGATATTACGGCAGAAATGTATTCCGCCATGAACATGAGTGCCTTTAGCGGTTCACTGGCATTCCACAATCCGACCACAGCCATACCTCGGTGCTTTTCGGTGTCATCCGTGGAGTTTTCGTCGACGCTATAAAAAGCAAGAATCATGAGAACAATAAAATTCCAGATCATCACAATAATAAGTGTCAAAAGAATCGTATAACAAGCAGTCAGATACTGGCCAGCGTCTCTTGAAACCGCAACAGCTTTGACGGAGTCTCCTTTCCGCGGATAATGGAAGACTTCCCACGTTCGGAAGGCCGAATCGCTAACATCCGTAAATATATCCATTGTCTCAACCGTAAGCGAGTTCTTTTAACTCAATTTGACTTTTCGTCGGGTCAGTTTGGTTTAATGCTGGGAGAGAAGTAAACTACCTCTACCTCTAGTGTATGAGTGTGGTAGGAGAGAGTCAGGTTTGTGGGAATGGGTCGGAATGCTTTTGTGAGAGGAGGTGAAGACAATCGCTTGAGCCCACTAGGCCAGTAGCTTGTTCAGATGGAAGTTCATATTGGTGAGTGCGAGTGCGAGCCTTTTATTGATACGTACAACATGTAATCGGCGCGATTAGGAAGGGAATGAAATCCGCCCTATCACCGTGGGTGGGCTGTGGCACATCATCCAAACTACTGTAGCAGTGGGGCCCAGAAGCGAATATGGCCATCAAGGGGACTCACTGAAATGTGATGCCCGTATTGGTCGGCGTCTGGGAGAAAAAGCACTTGAGCACATGTCACCGGAAGTTGTTAGCACTCTGTACAGCATCATGCGTTGTTCGATGGCGAAATGTACATGGTTCAATAAATTACGTTTGGCAGGATGATCTTCCTTTACACCGCCTTGCATAAGGGTTGTGCTTTGACGATTGCGAGCCAATGATGAGTTGATCTGCGGATATCAGCTCCTGAGAGGATTTCATGGATTCAGGTACGCGGAATTTCTCCTAATGCAGGTCCTAAACATCGACTTCATGGTAGGTGTTCCGCGCTTCCCCACTAAAATATCATACTATTTATAACTTGCAGTCTCGGAAAGCCCTACGGAGCGGGAGTCATAAGGCCTCGGGAGTTCTAACCCGTCAAAATTGCTAAACAGAACTGCAGCTGGGGTGTATTCCGCGGCAAATTTGCCTCAGCTCATGGATCGTATCACGGAATGAGGAGATTGATTCGGGGACCTGCACGAATTAGGACGTAAGAGCGGATATGCAAACCATAGGAGTCATTCGGCATTAACTGAAAGGTTTCTAGCCGCACGAGCTCACGAGCCCCACGAGCTCACGAGCCCCACCGAGTGAGCGCAAACGGGTACCTATGAGTAAATTCAATCGAACCGCGGTATCCAACTGTCAGTAGCCTCATTCACGACCATAGATGATTTGTACTCTTAGAATTACATGGATAATGGCGGTGCGATGCATTCACATTTGTGGCCATGAATTTTCATCAATCATGCAAACGGGGCGAGTGGGCAGGAAAAGCTTAGTTGTTGTGAATCATCATGGCTGCAATGCTTGTAGACGGACAAAGAGTACAGTATTGGATATCTGTTACCTAATGTTGTCCAGATCTTCGGTAAACAGCACAAGCAGACTGTATTCATCACTGAATCAAGGAGGTCCAAAAACATTATGAGCGTCTAGCGGCCTCGCCAGATCAAAACCTAGATCGCCTATACTGAACTAATGCTATCAAACCAACAATTTCCTAACTATAGGTATTCAGAGTATCAGCATTCCAAATGTTCCGAATCGGCTATCCGAACGGGTACATCGGCAATTGCTGGAAGCACAATTTAGCGCCCACCCCTGAACACCGGGCCTATTTCGGAGAGCTCGGCGAGGAGCAATGCCTTATTACAAACCGGCGGTCGGGGTCTATCTTACGGTATGGGCTGTTACAACCGATATCAAACGGTCATTTGCACCTAAAGAGCTTGAAGTAGCCCGTTGTGTGACGATGGGTGGCGGGACCTCTTGATTCGGCATGTATCAAGTAGGATTCACTTTTCCAGAACGTGAATGCAGTCTGACTTTACCAACTGTCTGAGATTCTTTATCCTTGTTATGTAGGGGCGCGCTCTATAGCCCAGTTTAAGTCGAAGTTGACATACAAATATCGAACCTCATGAGCTCAGATGAGGAATGGTCTCAGAACACTAATACCTGGATGACATTGAACTTCAACCAATGATTCTCGACTTTTACTTCTGGGGGTGAAATTAGTTACAACTTACCATAACAGCAAACACCTTTCACCCACCATACCACCAGTGCAACAATCTCTATTATTTTGAATAAAGAGAAAGGCGGTTTTTTCTTTGTGTAATTTTTAAACTGAGCGGCCGATGTGAGCCAGCTACCCAGTGTCCGTGGGCGACGCTAACCACTTTACTATGATTAAGCGTCGGCAGATGGTGCAAGACATCTGGAGAGGCATAAGCGAGGAAGCGAAGTGCAAAACCGACCCAAAAAATACCCCTGCTCAGCTTCCCGAATGTTGGATCGCGTTCGTTCACAAACTACAAAAACCATTGGTTACAGAACGCACTCTTGGTCTGTGCGTAGTATCTAATGAAGAGTAGTTATGGCACATAGCTAATAATACGTTCCTAGCTCGTTTGTGCAATTGTGGCATGATATTCGAGTGAAACAGCACAGTACCCTTGCGGTCACACTGCTTCTTTAGTTGTGAGTGGTCGAAGCGTCCCGTACTTAGTACAACGGGACGGTTAATTCCGGCTCATCAGGAAATGTCTTAACAAGTGTCACACCAATGACTTTCGCCATTGCACAGTACTCTGCGTGGCAAATCAAGGCTTCGGAGTAATGTTAAAACAGGTAATTAGTTTCTAATAACTTCTTGGCAGTTCGAGTCATTTATTTTGATTGGCTTTGGCGTTTGCAGGGTTAGGGGTTCTCGGCTGTCCGAAGCATCGATATGCTAGCTAAAGAGTGCAACACAATTAACCTCCGCCATCACAGTACTTGATGAGGCGAAAACACATTAACGTGTGCCCCTATGTTGATTCAAATGTGAATCGAAGCTAAAAGCCTCCAGCCGCTCCCGCCTCACTAAGGTCACAAGCAAATTGGCATCCGTAATTGTGCTCTGGCTACGTGTCGGCTGTGTTACTGGTTGACTTAGAGCTAGCCTGCGGGTAGGCCTGCGGGGCTGTGGTACTAGTTTAGGTCGAGGTTATGTTCCTGCAAAACATCAAATGGCTTTTATCGCGATAGTGGTCTTCCATAAATACTTATAGGGTCTGGGGAATAAAGTGGACCGCACCTACTCCCCTAACTTCGCGCACCATAGTAGTCCCTTCGTCCTTCCTTCGTCCTCCCTCACCATGACCGTTCCGCCTCCAATTTTTGTTCTGTTTTTTGTTCTTTTTTTTCTTGCACCGACGCTCGTTCGTTCACAGGATGAATCATTCCCTATCTGGAACCAACCTGACTGGACTACAATCACAATCGTCGGCATGACCCTCCCATCACGGGCTCTCCGGCTGATACTAACTCTCCTGCCGTGACAGATTCACCTGCTACTACGAACCCTCCTGCAGACCCAACTGGTGCAACGAACCCACCGGTCGCCACCGACTCTCCAGCGACCATTGACTCTCCAGCGGCTACTGATTCCCTAGCTGCCACCAACCTCCTTGCGAATCCGCCTGCTGCTACCGATTCTCCAGCGGCTACGAACCCTCGTACGAATCCTCTTGTTCCCGATACTCAAGCGGCTACAGATTCTCCAGCGGCCACGAACCTCCGTACGAATCCTCTCGTTCCCGATTCTCAAGCGGCCACAGGCTCTCCCGCCGCGACGAACCCCACTGCGAATCCTCCTGCTGCTACCAATTCTCCAGCGGCCACCAACCGCCGTACAAATCCTCTTGTTATCCCCGATTCTCAAGTAGCCCCAGAACCTCCAGCGGCCACGACCCCCCGTACAAATCCTTTTATTGCTACCGATTCTCCCGCGACCACAGACCTGCCCGCTGCCACGAACCCCTTTGCCAATAATCCTGGTACCGATGCACCAGCAGCCACGAACCCGCTTGTGAATCCTCTTGTTGCCACCAACTCTCCAGTGGCTACTGATTCTCCAGCGGCCACAAACACTCCTGCAAATCCTCCTGTTGCTACCGATTCTCCAGCGGCCACAGACCCGGCTACCGCTATAAATACCCCTGCAAATCCTCCTGCTGCCACCGATTCTCCGGTGGATACTGATTCCCCAGCTGCCACGAACTCCCCTGCAAATTCTCCTGTTGCCACCGATACTCCAGCGGCCACAAACCCCCCTGTAACCCCACCTGCAGGCACGGACTCTCCCGACGCAACGGATTCTCTTGCAACCACCGACTCTCCAACCGCTACAGAATCACCTGGTAACACAGATTTCCCCACAGCAAGTGATGGCAGCTCGCCGTCGACACCCGAAGATTCCAATACTGCAGACTCTCCAAATTCTACCGGAGAACCACAACTCCCCACTACTTCATCCACCAAAAGCGATACCACAGACCCTCCCGCAGCCGTATTCACCACCACGTTCTCTCCCGTAACCGTCACCATCTCCGGATCCGAGGTCATAGTCACTCCCACCGACGAAATGGTGCCGTTACACACAGCATCCTCGCAGCGTCCGGCGCCATCGGATTTCATCGCCGACATCATGGCTGCTCTCTCATCACAATCCGACCTGACAATCTTTACATCCATGGTCTCGCAAGCCTCCGAAGTCCTTCGCTCCCTCAACAGCACTAAACAATATTATTTCTTTACGCCTCGGGATGAGGACATTGCTAGTATTCTCGCTCGAAGGCAGGAGGACAAAGGCGACTACGTCCCCGTTGACACGATGATCCACTTCGCGGAGATGCCGGAGGGGGAGAGGGATCTTAAGATAAAGGAGTATACGCTAGTGACAGCGCTGAAGGGGGAGGTCGAGTACATTACGCTTGGTGACGGGGAGGGGGCAAGGATTGTTTCACAGCCGCCAGAGGAGACGGATGGGGAGATCAGGATTGTTTCGGGACTTGGGAGAGTGAGGAATGTCAAGGGAGAGGCAATTAAGTTTGAGAGAGGGGAGATTCACAAGACTGATGGGTATGCTTCCGCAATGTTTATGAGATCAAGCAAGGCTAACGGGAAACAGGTTCTTTACACATCCTGTAGGGATAGAACAAACATTCCAAATCACTGGGGGAAAGAAGTTCCTTTCTGCACTCGAAGATACCGGATTATTGGACACTGTCAATCGAACTCGAAAAATCACGATCTTTGCGCCGCAAGACTCTGCCTTTGACCGAAGAGGCGCGCCAGATGAGGAGGAGCTCAGCCGCTACATCTATGGGGGACTTGCGTTCACTCCAGAACTAGGTACTCGTAGCGAGTCTTGCTATGATAGCAAAGGAAGCACCACGCTGGTGGTGACGCAAAAGGGGAAGGATATATTAGTTAATGGTGCAAAGATTGTGAAGTCCAATATTATTGCTAAAAATGGGGTTATTCATTATATCGAAAAGGTTAGTTGAAACCCTGCACAGACTGCGGAGTGAGTGCTAATGCTGGCAGTTTGTTGAATTTGAGAATGCGAGTAGCTGTGCATCCAGGGGGGATTCTGGTTCAGGCAGTGGCTCTAGTACAACTGCAGGAGCCCGCAGTGGTGGTAAATCAGGAGCTGCGACCATTGGTACTGCGCCGTTGTTGCTTGGTATCACTGCGCTTATAAATACCATCTTTCATTTTGTACGGTAGAGATAGACAACAAGGTCATAGAGTCAGCAGGTGGTTTCTATATCCATATGTATAATGGTTTTAATGTTTTACCTGTTATAGTAGCAAATGAGCAATGTACGCAGTGTTTTACATACCGCCAATAGTCGAGCGTGCCATTGGTTGTTGCCCTTCAGCAGTACGGGCTCTTTCTCCAAACTGAACCATTCATAAAGGCAAAATACACGACAGGCTAAGGGTAAACAAAACGCACAGACTACCATTAACGTTGATTGGAGAGCTAGACCTGAGCTTGACCCCTTCTAGCTAAAAATCGGCCAAAGCTAAACACCTCCCAGCGAGGATTAGCTGGTGTGAAGTTAGTTTGCACCATTTACAGAGCCTCAAAAAAACTAAATTTCTGGATCTTAGGTTGCGCAGGGAGTGGGGATAAGGTGTGGCACTAAGCCCTACCCGTGGCTGCGGGTGCTTATGCTGATCGGTGGAGTGGTTGCTTTTTCTGTTTAGCGATTGGTGTGATCGATACGCAACTCTCACTAGTTGTATTACCGAAACAAGTCGATGGCCATTCCAACCCCTGTATATTCGGTAATTGCCCAGAACTGCGAACCCTGCTCGGCAGGGAGGATTAGTTTCCTGTACTCGGGCCCGGCAATGAAGATTGGTTCCGCAGCGGGGTAATGCGCAGCGGTAGCGACTAACTTGAGTGGCAGTTTACTCCGACCGGGTATGCACTGCAGTAGCGACCCAGGTGAAACAACCGATGGGTTTCATGTGCCGGAATACAGCCACAGAATCGCTGCGTTTAGCCTCTGCCGAGAAGAAAAAGAAATTGCTATTGTAGTTCAATCTGTCAGCGGGAGCGGCCGAAGTCCGATGGTGGGGTGGAAAATAAGCTTTTGGCACCCTCACAACCTGCCTAACCAACCAGGTGCAGACTTAGACCCAACCCGCGCCAAGAACCTGAGCGCTTACGGATGCAGCCACGGCGGAAGTAAACGACAAACCAATCAGATGACATCGCTGAAGCACACGTACCGAGTACACGTAATTAGTTGTGAAATGCTTATCTTTGGAGAGTCTCAAATAACCATACCATCCCCATAGAAATTTCTCTCTCCATCACACCACTAGTACGTTTTGCAAACACCCTGTCTGTTACATTTCCGTCCAACGTTCGCAGTCATCTGAGAGAACATTCGATTCGCTCCCGAACCTCAATCAGCTAGCTGTCAACAGATGCTGTGCTAAGCAACAAGCAGTACCAAGCAACGGGCTCATTTCTGCCCATATCATCATGACTTTCCTCTCCTCACCCGCTTTCATTACATTTTTATCACTCGCCAGCCTTATCTTCGTCCAACCAAGCACCCAAAACCGACTCCCCGCATTTGTGCATCTGCGAATCGAGGGCATCAACGAGACCATATTCTCTGGCGACATTGAGACCCGCGGCCACAACGTCACCGTACCCCCCTACAACGCCACCCGACACTGCGACGGCACCAACAACAACCGAAACCCGTCACCGGGAGCCACCGTGACCTCCGCGCTCGACGACGCAGCCAGGTACCACGGGTTCGGGTGGAGCGGCAGGTGGTATGATACATTTGACGACTTTTTTATCACCGCGATCGGCAGCGACAGCGACAGCAGCGGGGCATACGCGTGGTTGTTGCTGGACTACCGGTTCCTGCAGGTGGGCGGTTGTCAGCAGCGCGTAGCTACGGGGAATGATGTGTTGATTGGGTTCGATAAATGTGGGAAACATACTTTTTTGAAACTGGAGCCAAGCCGCCAAATGGTCGGGGTTAACGAGCCGGTGGTGGTGATGGTCACGAATGGTTCGACTGGGGTGCCGGTGAGCGGTGCTCGGGTTGGGACTGCGACAACGGGTGGTGATGGAAGAGCTACGTTGACTTTTTTAACGCCGGGACCGCAGACACTGAAGGCTGAGAAGTATTGCACGGTCCGGTCGGATAAGGCTGTGGTCGTCGTCTTGGCTGGAAATACTGCCGCTGAAGTTGGTGAAGACGTACTCTCTTCGGTGGTCGTACACGACGAGATCTCGGCTATCAATTGCGGCGCTCAAGGCACAGGGGAAGTTGAGAGAGAGCTGTGAGACATTGGGGGGGGAGCTGTTTGACATTCCAAGAAAAAGGGTAGGGGATCACTGGAAGTCATGGGTTTGGGTTTTCGGTTCCTTATTCTGTCATCGATAATGCATGTGAAATGTCTGTGCTTGAGTTTCATAGGAAGTTTTGGGGCTTAGGAAATTGTTTTTCTTTTTCTTGTGTCTCGATGTTTCACATTCAGGAATGAATAACGTATTCTACGGAGAAGCGAGTGCTACGTGGGACGATCTAGTACCAGTGATGGCAACGGTTCGAACCAGTCCCAGTTCGGTGGGTGAACCAGTTCAAGCGGTGCGGTTCGATAGGTGAACCGGTTCGAACCGCGAACTGCCTGGTTCGAACCATTACTGGACTGGTTCGATGCAGTTCCATGGCAGTTCAGGCAAGGCTTCTTTAGTCATACATCTGGAAGTGGTTTTAAATCTTGGTGGGCACTGAAGGAGTCTTGGAGTGTTGTACATGCGCCGAAATGCCGGTGACTATGAATTAGGTTCGTTACGAACATAAGACAGTTTATATTATAGCCTCTGGGCAACTTAGAGGAGGGTTATACCAAGTTAAATGTCACAGGGAATCGAACCGGTTCGAACCAGTCCCGAACCAGTTCCTGTAGCATAGTGAACCAGTTCCATACGATGCGGTTCGCATCCCCGAACCGGTCCGAACCGCACCACGAACCACTAGTCTGAACCGGTTCACTACCGAACCGTTACCTTCACTGTTTGGTACTGAAAAATTTAAACCTTTGGAATTGTTTGAGAGGCGAATTAAACATAAGTAACTAATTCAACGACCTACTCAATATCCTCTAGTTCTCTACAGGTAATCTAGATAACCTCCGAACAACCAAGAACTTCCTAATCCTCACTCGTTCGCTGTTCCTGTTGGGAAGTGTCCGCTCGCCTTGCCAGGCTGTTACTGAACAGGACACATGGCAGGAATCTCGCTAATTCAGAAATACTGAGAGGAGCATTGATTGCAGCCCCATATTACTGACCTAGTTGCGATAATCTATATACCAATGACCGTCAGCTACGTCAGTACTACCTGCGTCGCCACTAAAAAACAGGTACTGTCAGATAATACGGCAGGACGCAAGAGGGGACACGCAAATCAGTAAACTATTGCGGTTATATTCAAAGGTTCACTTTTCCAGTTGGGAAATGCAAGCCGATATACACAAAATCTTCAGGATTCTTTGAATCTTGCTTTTGTGGTCTTAGCACCGGAGAAGTGAAAGCGTAGTAATGGCACAGAGCTAATAACAACGTGCTAGCTTTTGTGCTTCTGGAACAATTATGATATGATACCTGGGTGAAACAGTTTTGTTTGTGAGTGGTGGAGTTGGACGCCCGGATATACATCCGGCGGTAAGTAGGAAATGCCTTACACATCTCAGACCAATGAATTCCGCGACTGTGCAGTATCTCTTTCACACTCGATTGTGGGAAATCTGTGCACTCCAGGTTTTGGCAGAAGACCCGCCGATCAAATAAATCCCACAGTAGGTGTTTCACCGCCCCGCTCGCTGTCGGACGCTGAAGGCAGCCATTAGCCTCAATTATTCTTGCCACGAGTGCACTGCTACAAATTCCCCAATCCGGGCTGGTAGGGAATAGTGAAAACTCTTCACTTCCGCAGCCACAGTACTTGATGTTCTAGTCAGTTCACAGAGGAGGTTACTCCGCGGAGTCAACCGGTACTCTGCGTCCGTGATTAGGTTACCTTTCCGGAATTGACCGATCGGACCCGAAAACCCGGCGGTAACATGTCACAGCTTTGGGAAAGCTCGTTAAGCGAGGGATCTCGTTCGGAGAAAACCGCTCCCCCACAATCGCGGCGTTTAGCCGAGCGAGAGAATGGGCTTGAACCGGGATCCGCAAATCACATTCGAGGTATGTCGCACTTTACGGGAATGTACTTTCTTTGTTTTAGATATTTGAATACGGCGTTGCATGAAGATATGGCTTGTATGAGGGTATGGCTTGTATTAGGATATAAGGTGGTATGTTTTAGATAAGTGCGTATGGATACGCATATAAGAGACCATACATATACGGTCCTTGTTGCCTTAATAGATAAATACAATCAATCATCACATTTTAACAACCATCGAGTGATAATAACCGAGTGACAACATCTTGACTTCGTGATAACAACCAGTCATTCCGATGTCCTATAGAAGGTTGAAACTGTTGCTTGGAGTCACTGATAGCAAGCTCCCACCAATTCTGGGTGTCTCTGGTCCCCAGTCTGCAAAAAGAGTTTAAGAGATTCTAGGCGTATTCTATAAGTGATCTTCTCCGCGATAGTATCCTAGTTTGCAGCTCCATCAGCATCTCGGATCCCTGTTTACCATGGCCGTCAAAATCCAGCTCTTGCTCAAATATCGAGCACCGTCTCATCGTCAGAATCAATACCCATCGTCGATCTCAAACGATTCAAATGTGGTTCCTTAACTATTACTCCAGGGAGTGACTGCTGTGTACTACTAACATGGCAAAATCTTACCCGTCAATGCCGCGGAACCGTACACTCATAGTACTTCACGGCACATTTGGACGAGTAGTCTGTCGTACGTTCACAATACTGTGCTGTACAGCCATTTCTTATCTTTTAGAGTACCCTAAGATTATTTAGGGGTACTCCCATTCTAAATGTACAGCAGAGTACACCCTCCTAGAGGTCCAGCAGACTCAAATTGGACATAAATATAGCAGCACCCCTGTGTACAGATTAACAGAGTACCAAAATTTACTGCATGATAGAGTACTGCTACAAGTATGACGAGAAATAAAATATACAGTAGTGTACACGTAATAAAAACATGACAGTACTCTGGAGTATCGTACATTGGGCGTCAATCCCGTAGTACTCCAACCATATATTTAGACAGACAGAATGCCTAAACATTATGCACGTTACGGCAACTAAACACACGACAGGGGTGACGATGAGTTGCAGACGTTAAGCGAGAAACCTAGTTCGGAAAAGACCGCTCCCGGCAATCGAGGCGTTTATCCCAGCACGAACATTGTCTCGAACCTTAATCTGCAGGTCACATTCAACGTATGTCGCACTTTGAGGGAAACGTATCTTTCTTTTGTTTCGCACACACCAATCGGATCTGCGCCGATCATCACATCTGCGTTCTTATCGTAGCGGAGAGAAAGTGTGTCTCAGCCTTACCCGAAGCTACCGACGTCGATCTACGGTTGCATTTGCGCTTCTTTCACAGGGATGCTGACCCAATCGGTGCATCCGGATTTGCACCAATCGGAGAGCCAAGCAGTCGAGGTGATTCGCTTCCTTCGAGTAGGGTGTACGAATTAGTGTGTGGATCTCGACCTTCCAAATCCTGTTGCCAACACCGCAACAGAATCGTTTTCCCCCAGATGTACCCATTGGAGTGTGTAGACAGGAGCACGATTTGAAAGAGTCATCGAGCCATATTGGAAAATGTGCGGAATGGAGTGTTGCATATCCGGTGGCGGGCTCGAGTGACTCAGAGTAGCAAAGGCATTAAAGTTTTCCCGATGATTCCCTGTATATAAGTCCAGTCTTTCTCCTTTTCTCTTCTCTCTGTTATCATAGAATCTACGCGCACGGTTCTCTTCATTATATTGTAACATGGAAAATGTTGCAAGATGGAGTGAGAACGCATGAAGCGACAGTATCCTTTGTCCCGTGTTACACCACAAACAACTCCTGCTGCAATTATACCATGTTGCTGCTGATGATACTACCGCAGTACTACCAGGTCTTGGTGGTTTGTAGCCAGTGGATATGGTACTAGCCCGATATGAGAAGCGCAGCAACATAAAAACGCATGGAATGTTAAACAACTGACACCACGGCGCGAATGGGAACAAATAATACGAGTTTGCGCCTCATTTTCTGTATGTTTACTAAGCAACTGTATCTTGAGATAAGGATCAGCTTATAAAGCGTATGAGAACCGGTACTGGCTTCCATATCCAAGAGTCTCAACGGCCTGGGGTGACTAAGGTCTTTCGGAGCCCGGCGTCGCTGGTCCGACCAGGGCCTGATATCGGTGCACTGGTCCGACCGGGGCGGTGTCGGCTGGCCTAGGGCCCTATACAGGTGCTAATAGGGGACAGGCAGCTACAAGGAGTAAGCATCCGGCGGTGGTGCTTGCGGTAATACCGATCGTGTGCCGTGAAATTAGCGGTGGTGAGTACTGTAATGCCGCAAAACTAGTGGTAGTGGTGGGCTTTAGGACTAGTTGTTTTGGGTGCTGCAATTCCGGTGGAGGGCCTGAATACCAAATATGTTGAGAGCTTTAGAGACGAAAGAAGAAGCTGAATTGTCTGTCGATACAAAGAGAGAAAGCGACAGGTTTAAATACAGAGAAAAGATCATACTCGGCGTCGCCGAGTGTTCTAGTCCATTCACGGAGGCGGTTCCTCCGCGGAGTACCTATTGAGTTCGCGGAGGGCCACCTTCCGTGAACGAACCGTCCATTCATGGAGTCCGTACCCCACCTCCGTGAACTCAATAGTTCATTCACAGAGTCAATGACAAATTGCAAATAATCTATACATCATCATGATCCCTACAATCCGATGCCTGTTGGACGTCCTGATGCAACCACAAGTAAACTGTGCTCCATGTCATCGTTTGAAACCGGCTCATCTTCCTCATTTCTCTCCTCCTTGCCGTCCTCCTCATTGCCCTCCTCCTCTTTCTCTTCCTCTTCCTCCCCAGTGACTCCTTCCTCGAGAACCTCCTCATCCTCAGTATCCAGGTCTGGCAAATCACAGCTCTCATTAGCAGTATCCTCCACAGATGTGGGATTAGTATCCCCGCAAGCATCTCTTTGTATAATAGCTTGACAGCTTTTTAGATTGTGACTTGGCTCCAATGGAGTTGATGTTGTGTTTTGTTTGAGATTGAGAAAGTACCTGATGGTGCAGCAGAAGGTGCAATATTTATGCACGGCGCACCACCATCTCGGCCATGGCCATGAATCGTGCAGTTGCCATTACACCTACAACATACTTGGATGAGCTCAGCAGGGGACTGAAGATGAGCAGCTTCTTGAAGAGTAAGTTCTAAATGGCTGCCCTTTTGGGATGGCGGAATTTGATGTGGGATGGTGGATGTATGGCAGTCCATATTGTAAGTACGATAGAATCCGTAGATCATACCGAGCTGTGCTGTAAAGAATGTATTCAATTGCACTGCGCTGAACGTACACCGTTGATGTGAATGAGTGAGTTGATTGTAGGTACAAGAGAGACGGAAAATGGTGTGTCTTAAGTATTGTGAGCATGAGGGCGAGCATCGTGTGTAGTCTAAACAGGACAGTCATGGTGTGAAGTCTAATGAGACAGTCACGACCATGCACTGAACCTTAGGGCTTCCTGCAACATACACGACTGATGAATGTACCCAATTGCACTGTGGTGAACATATGTGGTTAATGAATGTACTCAATTGCGCTGCGCTGAACATACGCGGTTGCGCTGATTGAATTCAGCTGGATAGAGCCAGCTGAGTGTACGTACATGCCAGTGCATGCACATACTTGGGTGCAGAGAAGAGAGTTTGTAATTTTTGACTGACTCCGTGAACGAACTAGTCAGTTCACAGAGGTGGGGTCTGCACTCCATGAATGGACGGTTCGTTCACGGAAGGTGGGCCTCCGTGAACTTACTAGGTACTCCGCGGAGGAACGGCCTCCGCGAACGGACTAGGACAGTAAGCTGCAAGCAGTCCGAGACTTAAAGCCGATGACAAGACACACGGTAAGGTCCCAACTCTCTTGTGTATATCCGGAGTATTTCTTCTTCTCTGCTCTGGACCAAAGAATACATACGCGCAGTTCTCCTCATATCACAGCAGGTGGTGAATTCGTGATTTTCATAACGGCACCCGAACAGACATTCCCCTACTAATCCAACAACCCTTCCTACATTACTCGCGACCTTGTCTTCCACATGGGTGTACATGGAATCTGGTAGGTAAAACAAAATCGTCACAAATCCCCACAATGAAAAATTCCAGCATCAATATGTCTTGCTCAACAACCTCCTGGTACCAACTTTTCAAGTCGCCAATATATGCACAATTACCGAGTTTCTGACACTTCGAGTTCCGCCAAGACTCCATCTGAAGGCATGACAGGATCCCAACAACCGCCAACCTTTTCCAGAACATCCAGATGCAGAAATCCCGAAATAAACCCAAGAATGATGGCAGCTTCCACGCCCATCACGATAAATCCGAAACCTAAACTAGCTATGATAATGGTTGTGCTCGAACTTAGGGCCCAAAGAGCCACAACAAGCCTATCGGCGTTGGCTCCGCATGCACCAGGTCCTGGAGAAAAAACTTGATAGTCATTCAAGAAAGACCTACCGAAGGTCTTATTCTCCAGTAGAACATTTCTCAGATCAAGAAGCCTTCTCTCTACTTCGTCCATTTCTGTAGATGTTTTGCACTCCACAATTGTCAACCTTGTTACGTTTTGCAGCCAGCGGGATACCCAAATACTTATGCCTCTGCTAATCCCCATAGTGATCGTGAAACCGACCACAAACAAAAACGAGGAGAGCAAACGCAGGGGGAACATGCTTCCGAAGAGCATTGTCAACGCGACAAGTAGAACTGCTTGACAGATCCCTATGACGATGTTGAAGAGGGGATTTGCATTCTGTTTGACAATATTGTCTGCTATTCGGATGACAAGGGTAACTGGGTTGGAGGATGATCTCCAACGGACCTTGCGGGAGTAATTAAGACACCTGCAAACCAGTTAGTATGACGTGATGAAAGGTTATGCAGAATGCGCACCAGAGATTCATGGAACTCATCCACCATCCCATTCTCGCAGCCTTGTATAGAGACTGACACATGCCTGGTTGAGAGTAGTTCGGTGGCGTAAGTCTTGTTACTTCACTCACATTCTGCATCTCGGAATCGGTATAATTCTGCGGATGCCAGGTGAGATGGAGGATCATTTGAGGCCTTTGACAAGTAGAGTTCCAGAAGGTCATACTGCAACCAGAAGCTATACCGGAGAGTAATAGCCAGGACATTAAGGCCGTAGTTGAACGATCCTCACACAGCCATACGATTTTGATGTCAGAAACATTGATTAACACCATACTCATGCCAAAGATGTTCGCCAAAAGTGCGCCGATGCAGCTAGCTAACTGGCATTGCGGTCCTATTTTCATTCTACTATTTCCACCGAGAAAAAGTCTTCTTAATAGCGGGTCACAAAGGACATCGTCATTCTGATTATTTGTGGGATTCGTCGGTAGCCACCATTCATCTCTACTAGATATAGATGGTGAAGAAATGGTGGTGGAGTTTGTTACCGTAACTGAAACCGTCGAAGCATGGACGCGTGGGCTACCAGCCCTAATGGATGTATTTCGTTGGCCGGAGTTGGGTTCAGATGAAAGCACCTCTTCCGCTGTGAGGATGTTGCCATCAGAAACGGAGCTAAATTGTGGTACGGGTAATCCAAAAGTCATAGAAGCCGTCCAGAAAGCAATCCAAGGGCTTGTATAGATGAGATCTCGGATATTGGCAGTTGGCAAAAGCGCAAATGTCAATAGTGCTGGTAAGAGGGTCATGAGAGTTGTAGCTGCAGCTGAACCAGCCTTGCTTGATTCACTCGCATCCTTCAAGAGTCTGTCCGTGACATTGGTGCATCCAGTATCCACTGGAAATCCTATACCGTCGAAACCATTAAACGGTCGATATAAAAATGATGATAACTTAGTCCACACACAGACTAGAATTAACCCAAAAATGAAAATGATGGAGAGAACGATGGCAAGTATGCGCAAGATGAATGAATGCCGCCGGATCATAACGGTAATTGGCTGAGTGACTTCAGCTATCGAACAATGTTACGATATGGAAGTTGGGGAGAACCGTGTGCGCGTATTCTATGGTACAGAGAAGAAAGAAGGAGAAGGACTCGAGATATATACAGGAGGCATCAGCCCCTGCAGCCGTGACCGTGTATCAGACTCCGAGGCGCTGCGACCGCATGGGTGTTGAATATGTGGTTCTGATTCGCAGCAGTGAATTACCTTGTAGTGCCAAGAGAGCTCTCTCAGCTGTCTATTGGGCAGCATGAATGCATGTGCCATATGAATACATGCCAAGACATTTTCGTAGCTCCAATACTGTCCTCCGGCATCAAACAAGGTATGCCATGCCTCCGCCACGATTTACCATAGCCACACAACTTTCATAGGCGCATAATTCAATGAAGAGTATTAATTTTGATCCAATCGCAGCAATATTATATGATATAAATAACATCTAGCTTTTCCATATCCAAGTCTCCATTTTGTGGCAAGACCAAAACTTGTTGTGCAGTACTTCCACACACACAACTTTAGCTTAAATTACGCCCAAAATCCACTGCTACTCAACCAGTACTCTAAGGGCGCTAAGAATGTGCTTTTTCGTGCTTTTCCCTATACAAGTGAAAATCGAAAAGGCACCTATTATATAGTAATGAAGGCACCTAATGATATTAAAACAGCCTCTTATGTCATTTTAGAAGCTGGAATGCTACTTTTGAATTATATTTCGGGGTTAACTTTTTTGAGAATGCTGAAATATCACCAATGGTGTGTTGGCTAGGAGTTTGGCCCTGTGGCTTCCTTGGGTTCCGGAATTGGTGCACTAGAACCGAAGGCTCTCAACCATGAGTCCAGTGGCTTACAGCCCCCATTGGCCGCCACCAGCCCCCACGCCGAGAGGCCTAGCCTCCGGACTGACGCTCGGCATCGGGTTCCGGTTGTGATACTCAGCTTCTTCATTCCTTTTTATTGCTCCCAACGTGATGCCTTAAATCGGTTACTTTCTATAACCGCCAGTGCAGCGTGCATTCTATCGGTGTGTTTCTATTCCAAACCCCCACACAATTGGTAACATTTCTCAATTCTACTCACATCTACCCCGGAATATCTCCGCACAATCCGTACAAACTGTACAACGGCTATTATAACTATTCGCAAGTTTTATTACCTTCCGCTAGACAGGAGACTAGCCGCCTAATAATTAAACCTTCACCACCAGCACGGCCCAAACCCCCTGGCACATCACTTGCTGATCTATGTTTAATAGGTGTGGATAGTTGCTGGTTATAATAATGCCATTCTCACTGCATGATGGATGGGAATTGGAAGTTTCAGACGGCAGGTTGCGAACTTTCAATATTAGGCGGCTAATCCCCTGTCTAGCACCTGACACTAAAGCTTGCGCACAGTTATAACAGCCGTTGAACAGTTAGCATTGAAGGTACGGAGACATTCCGCATCTCCCCGGGGTGTAAGTGGCAGTTTCTTTCTTCTCCTCACTTCTTTCCCGTTACAAGGCAGGATGGTCCAAGAGGATGTGAAGATGTAGCGAGAACAGATGTGCGATCACCATGCAGAACCAAATCTTATAGCTGAGCTCCACAATTGCAGCTGCAAGGGTTTGTACACCTGCATACAACATGGACCGGAGGACATGAGTGGTAGCAATGTTCGCCGTGAAAATCGTACAATGACTCGTAGCTAGAGAATGCCATGATAGCAATAGCAAGGGAAGTTTTTGTGCGTTGAGTGATGGCTCTGTGAAGCTATAAGCGGAGGGACTTACTGCTTTACTTAAGCATATGTGAGTACAATGATACTTCGTAGGTTTCTCACATTTTGTTGCAGGGTTTTAATCTGAGATCCTAAGGTATGTGAGATAACACGATATCTTCCTCATGACCCTTAAGAAGGATTCAACCTCCAACGAGATGCAAATCAGGTTACTGAAGTGCGATCAAGGTATTGTCAAACAAACACCCTATGAGGCGAGACACTGGAGCTGTATCCACCCAACTTATTCTTTCCACCCCAGACTATAGGCTTTCTCGCCGCCAGTCTGTCTTTAGGCCTGTAGTCGTACAACTAAATTTTAGCGGTTGTGAACTCTCTGCAATTAAATATTGTACGGTTGGTTAGTAAAGTATATAGAACTGGGTCGATGGTCAAGGCGGCCGCAGTAAATAGCAAAGTGGGATGGAAAAGGTCATGTCTTGATGACCATATTTACCATGTTATGGGTACTGAATCTTTTGATACACTCTTGATCCGATCCAAGTATAGTGCACTGTATAAGATTCACGTCGGTACTGCAACCCACTACCCACCAAGTCAGAGATGCATTATGACAGCTCAACCAAACTTGGCCACGGAGGGAATCCGGTTTGTGGTTCTTACATGCGCACAAAAAACAAAGTTGCGCACACTGTTGCCAGGGTTAGTATTGGATAATCAACCAGATTTGTGCTTGATTCAGCCCTTTGGGGTAACACTGCAGGAGCCACCGACAGGCCAATTATGCATGTCCTGCAATCAAGAGAAGATGACTGTGCCTTCCCACAAAAGCTTAAGGATGTGCATCATCAATATTACAACACCGTCTGCCCTATTTTAGAACCTGAATGGGGCTGTGGGCGCCTAACGGCGTATGATCTAAAAGGTTCGAGCTGTTCCAGTTCTAACAATGAACCGGTTTTCTGGTACTAACCGATATTAGGTCACACACACCTTCGACAACACACCTCACCGCCTGGTTTTGCCAAGACCCCCTTTTTTTGGGCGGGTTGCGGTTTTACTTTGGCTTCATTTACCTGTGTGTGTGTGTGTCCGCTTGTTCACCCCTTGTGTTCAAGTGTACCTCAGACTGTGACAACCACCCAATACCACTCAGTATGGACCTCGAACGGTAGTCCCTCTTCCAGGGCAACTCGCCTCCTTCGATGTTTTACGCAAGTTAGCGACATGGTTTTCACGACACGACACAACCGACACCATTGACAACACAACACAACTAGGGCGTGAAAGCGCAGCAGTTCAATGAAGAGTTTTTCTGAGGACAGCACGCTCCGACCCACAACACTCGGAGGAGCTATGATGGAAGACCTGCTTCTTAGGCACACAAGAACCATGAGTTGTTCCCATGGATGCATCAACCCACTTAAACAGCGAAAATCGATAGACACATCAAAGGTGCTGTTCACGCCCCACAGTAGGACAGTTGGGGTATTCCACTGCGATAACATCAATGAGACCCTGCACTCAGGTGAATGTGGTACTGGATCTGAACAGTTACATTTCTGGGGGAGGACTAGAATATGGTGCCCTGGGGTAATGGTAATGGGGGTGGAAGAGGGGAGGGGGTGAATTTTCGTTTTTGGGTAGTGGGTGGGGAGCTCCGCCATCTAGCCGGCTTGCCCAGAGGCGGAGGGGAATCGGTCTTTGTCATACTCTAATTAGAGTGAATACAATATGAATAAACAACAACAACAACCCATATTAGGTCGGATCACGGAACACTCGATAGAACCAATTCCCAACAGATTAAATCACCGCAGCGCATGACATATCAAAATAAGCAACCAAACTCTCCGTCTGAATATCAGGCTGCAGGATAAAATGTTTTCATGGAATGTTCGTGTTTCACCATGAAACATATCCTGCCGAACTGGATATAGTGAGGGTATGATAACGTTGAATTGTGCAATAACTCTAGCAAATACTGAATTTGATACCTCTGCCGAAATTTTGAAGTATCGGTATGATTAGAGAAGATAATCAACTGGTGCGAATACTGGCTTCACTTAAACACTAACACAACTACTAGATACCACTGACAACAGGTAGAGGTGACAAGTGACAAGTACGTAGAATACAAGATTTCTGGCGTGTGAAATGGAAGACGAGGGGAAGCTACGAGCAGAATGTTTCTAGATACTGTAGCGTAGATAGCCAATTTTTGTGGCTATAATTAATAGTCTCGGGCGACACGGCATCACAATGAATCTTGGCAGAGAATCAGCTGCATCTCACCCATGGTCTCAAGCATATGAAGCACTGGTATAATTCCACGTATCATAAAGTAGTTTACGCACATAGTGTTTCTGCGTTTATAGCTATTCGCACTTCCGAGTTTGCCCGGCATCAGCACTCATTCGGCAACTTCCGCTATCCCACAGGGGCGCCAACACCACCACCAAAGCCTCAAGGGTTGATGATCGCACAACGAATGAGCACTGTAGCCGGTGAGGGGCTAGCACCACTTTTTACAACCCAAACCTTTTTCACAATCTGTCTCACAGTGGATGATCTTACACCGACCATTCTTCTCCACCCCACACTTTTTCGTCTGACATACCAGCGGTATTGGAACATATCTTCTGTACTGAATTACACCATGCACCCACCTGTTTCATCTTGCGTAAGCTATTTTCTAGGCTCAAGCGATAATCAAGGGTTGCCACTCACTACATATTTGACTAGATCTATGATGGATGTGGTGCCTGGAGCTGACCATCGCTTGGTTCCGTGATTGGGGCTCCAGTTTTATGGTTTGAGCACTGAACATTACTACAAAATAAAAAAATTATCCTATACTTATCGGATGTGGAGGTTGACAGATATCAAGACAGCGGTTGGAGCATGCATATAACCCGATTGGTCGATCGGCAGCTGCTCCCCGTTGTGTCATTGAGAATACAGGGTCTGGGCTAGCCAGAGAGAATCAGTTAGAGATAATCAATTACAGATATCTGGTTTGTCGGGTGTTTGAGTGCGGGTTTTCAATATCTCTGGAAAGAATCTCCGTGAAGAGATGTATTCCGCCCACAGATGACTGGGTGGTCACCGCATTAAGGTTCAGCTTCCAAAGACAATACTGCAGTCAACCTGGGGTTAGGGCTGATTCTGAGCTATATTGCATTTGCCCGGGATGCAGGGTCATTGCTTAGACAATATCCAGACAGACTCAATCGCCATCACCGATTGATACCAGAGCACAGGATATCCTTTTTTCGTAAAACTTCTGTAAAGGTGGAATAATGGTAGGGAGGGTTCGGACTCCAGGCATGTGCTGCCAAGCAGAACTTTCCAGCATGTTTAAATGCCTCATGACTCACTATTCGAAATCTCACAACAGCAGAGAAAGCCGATGTCACATTGAACCAGCAACATGACATATCCCCCGTCAAGTGAGCTTGCCAAACATCGCCAGTACAGTTTTCGCAAAGTTTGACATGTTGAAGCTTCTCTCCTAGGTGGTGTGCGATGCATGCAGCCAATGATGAGGACACTGATTGGGCCGTGGTACTACGTTTCTCCACAGGGGTGTTTTTGAGCAGCTTCTAACTGCCTTCTGCGGCTCGTAAAATTTTGGGCAGCTGGAGTCCATGTTTCGTATAATCAGGGGTGCTGGAGAAGGTTCGTCGGTGCCTAATCAGGCCTAACAATCACGTGGTCTCAACAATCGTGCACCACCGGAATTGATATCTTTCTAACTTCAAAAACCACTGGCGATGGAAGGCGATTTAATACGAATCACTTTCAAAGTCATCATCATACATTCATTCCACCTTCCTCTATTGCATAACGGCGTTGACGACTGCTATCTTTAGATGAATGCGTGCATTAGCTATGGCATTAAGATGTTTGTGAATTTTGCACCAGTGTCGCGGGGAATGTTTTTTGTCCATTTTATTCTTCTCCATGATCATGTTAGTTGAATTGGTCTGGCGGAATATTACCGACTATCGAAAACACGAAAAATCAATGCCGGCGGAATGTCAGATTATCGGAAACCAAGATTTGTACGGCATTGGAATTTGGGTTGGTGTGTACCTGCAACTAGTATCTACAACTTTCGTTGCTGCATTCGGAAGCCGACAGCTTGCGGGGACAATATCGTCAACAAATATATGTTTTTACTCGCTTTATTTGTTGCGCTATCAATAGCTCTATGGAATCCGAAATTCAATGCTGCGGAAGGATACATCATCATCTCTCTCGGAAATGGCTTCGCCTTGATCATGCTAGCTGGGTACATTGAAGCTCAACTCTAATAACCTCAAGGAAAGTGGGTTGTCCTCATTCTCGCAGTTCCTCGTTTGAGCGTTGTGGAATGGTAACAGCACATGGTTCTGGTGGAAATCACTTGTACCTCAGCAGCGGATCCTTGCCATAGTTACGGGTGGTTATGCCACATAATTGAGCCTAATGGGTGGTTCCAGAGGTTTCACCAGGCTATGAATAGTATCGAATGGATCGTGTGGAGTGCTACAGTCATCAGTTACTTACTTGCTGCACTAGTCATTGTGTACCAGATTTATTGGCTGGACACAAGATTTTGGGGTCCGCCGCAGGTATTTAAGTTGGGGATTGCATGCAACTAACTTTTTGTCCCTGTTGGAAAGCTCCATTATATTTTGTAGGCAAGTGCTCGATATTTATTTGTCCAGTAGCTTTAATAACTTAGAGAGGACGTAAACAAAATTTTGGACAATTGGATAAACTGTAATAACGATTGCTGAGCAAGAAGCGATGAACGGAATCATAGCAACCTCGGCCAGCTAGGCAGATTTGTCGAAACCTTCCCTGCAGTAGGTTGACCTCTGGCTATCTAATTCCCTTCCTCCCGCATAACTAATCATTTCTAGGACACGATACATGCACAACAAAGGCTTTAAAACCAGTGATGTCAACCGTCCCGTCGGACGGCCGGGGACGGTGGGCCGTCCGAGATTTCTCCAGGACGGACGGGACGGCGCCAAGGCCGTCCGTCCCGTCCTTACTCCACAATGACGGCATGACGGCCGGGGACTTGCCGGGGACGGCGACTTTGCCGTCCCCGGCAGTCATCCACCGTCCCTGGCCGACATCGGGCGGTTACAGTATGAATGTAGATGACATCGAAAATAGCCCTGAGACCACGCGGTAAGAGATACATGAACCCATGCCAGGGGTGCTGTGACACTTATATCTAGCTACAGTGCTATAGCATGAGTAGGTGCGAATTAGGTGTAGATAAAGGTTGAAGATACACCCACTCAGAGCATGATCCACGCCAGACACTTCTTGCTCAAATGGGTGTTGAGCTGATGAGTATTCCAGCAATTCCAGATGAACCAGAGCGTCTATTTAGCAGTGCGAAGTTGCTGATCAGTGACCTACGAAATCGCTTGGGTGATGATATCATTGAGGCTGCTGAGTGTCTGAAATCCTGGGTGAAACAAGGCTTAATCTTTGGAGCAACAGAGTCAGACATGGT